>JAABUQ010000476.1_pt1 | contig 92394 bp, 9 predicted proteins | sample 5560001 | NCBI WGS metagenome assembly JAABUQ01 (sample SAMN10711888, study PRJNA513371) | rock metagenome | isolation source: Antarctica rocks | place: Antarctica: Victoria Land, Finger Mt nord | collected 2015-12-18
ATATAATAAATATAATAAATATAATAAATATAATAAATATAATAAATATAATAAATATAATAAATATAATAAATATAATAAATATAATAAATATAATATATAAAATATATAATATTTTATTATATTTATTTTATTTATTTAATATTAAATTTATATTTAAAGTTAATAAAGTTAATTTTTTAAAGAATAAAACTTAAAATATTTAAATATTAAATAATATATAATTTATAAACAAAGTTAAACGCTTTAAAATTAAATAATAACAAATAATATTCGAAAAGTTAAAAACAAAATATATTAAAAAGGAAAAAAAAAGTATTACTGAAACAAAAAAAAAAGAGGAAATAAATAAAGAAACAGAGAAAAAAGCGGGTAAAGGAAAAGAGAAAGAAATATATAAAGAAAATAAGAAAAAGGCAAATAAAAGGAAAAATAAATAAATAAATAAAAGAAAAAAAAAGAAGTAAAAAGAAAAAAAAAAAGGTAAAAAGCAAGTTGAAAAAAAAAACTTAATAATAAAAAAAAAAAAACGAAAATATCAAAAATATCAAAAATAAAAAAGAAGATAAATCATATTATAATAGCAAAATTAAAGGGAAAATAAAGCCGTATATTATTAAAAGCGTTATATATTTTCCGAAGAATATAATATATATAATATTTTTTATATTTAATTCAATTTTATTTAATATTTTAATTTAAAATCAATTATTAAAAATAAATATAAAAATATTATTAAAGTCTTTAATAACTATTTATTATTTATAAAAATAAATTAGTTCAATTATTCGCTTTTGTTAAACAAAGTTTTCTTAAATAATTTAATTTTTATTCGATTTTTAATAAATAATATTAATATAAATAAAATAAATTAATAATTCTTAAAAGATATTGATTCGAGAAATAAATTATATATTATATATTTTTTATATAAATATATTTATAAATTTTATATTATTATTAACGATATTAATAAAAATAACAAAAAAACTAAAGTAATTTAATAAAGTTATTATTATAAATAATAATATAGTTTTTATATATTAATTTATAAAAAAAGATTAAATTCTAATATTTATATAATATACTTTTTATTCGAATTATTAAATTATTTTAATATAATATAATTCGTTTTATTAAAATATATTATTTAATTCCTTTTAAATTATTATTAAAATTTAACGTTTTTTAAAAATATAATTAATAAAATAATTAAAAGTTTAAATATTATATTAATTTTAATTATTAAAGAATATTTTATATTTGCTTTTGCTAGTTTAAAAACAAAGTTAATAATATTTCCTTTTTATAAACAAAAGCAAGTAAAAAAAAAAAAGCAAAGGTAATAAAAAGAAAAATAATAAAGGGAAAAAGTTAAAGAAAAAGAAATTAATAAAGGAAAAAAGAAAAAAGAATAAATAAAAAAAATATATAATTAAAATATTAAAATATTAAAAGTTAATAAAACTGTTCTGGTTATTTTACTAATAGAATAAATAATTATATAAAGAATTATTATATAAATTACAAAATACAATAAATAAGAAAAACTATTAATAATTATTAATAAAAAGTATTATAATAACAATTGCAATTATTATAAAATATATTATATATAATTAAGTAATATTTATAATATTATTCAATATTTAAAAATTAATATAATTAATATTTTTTTATATTTATATAATTTATTTAATAAATAATATATAATAAAACTTTATTATAATTTTAAAAGAATATAAATATTATAATTATATATTATATAGTTTTAATATATATTTATAGGGGGTGGTAGCGTAGTGGCAGCGTCGCTGGAGGCCAGATTGGTGACTGCGCAAAACGCGCCCGCAGCGCGTACAGATCTACAAGGTTGTGAGTTCGAATCTCACCATCCCCAACCTACGTGCTAAAAACGGAGGATCTACAATGGAAGGATACGGAGATACGGGACGGATTTTCAACAACGCGGAAAACAATAACCAGTATGCGGCAATTTCAGCGGACAAACGGCGGAAAAATCACTGAGGGCCCCCAGGGGGGGGCAAACACGTAGATCTCGCATAGGCCCTAACGGGTGTTACATCGAATATGAACCAAAAAAAATATATATATATATATATATATATATATTATATACACCCCGAACTTAGGATTGGGTATTGCCGTTTTCGACCGGGAAAGGGAGCAAGGCCGCTTTAGAGTGAGCAACGAGGGAGCACGGGCGAGCACCAAGGGAGCACGGGCGAGCACCGAGGGAGCACGGGCGAGCACCAAGGGAGCAGTCGGGAGCATTGAGAGTACTATAGGGCAGTACTAGGGCGCAGCAGGTAGGAGCCTGAATTGGCTGCCTTATACTCGGCTAAAGCAGCTTATATTATTCATGTCGTTCGTCAGCACTGCTGCCTGGCTTAGCCTCCTTGCTGCCTAGAATTCTTCGAGTTCTAGAGAAGCGTTCCCTTGCGATAGCTCGATAATAGGAGGCCGCTACTAACATCAAAACCCTTTCTATAATAAGCTTAGAAGTTTAGTACGACCTAAAGTACCTTAATCGACGCCTTCGGTCTTACTCGGTCTAGGCTATAGTAAGTATAATAAGTACGGATACTTAATTAACAAGTAAAGAGGAAGAGAGGAAAATATAGCCTTTGAATATAAAATAATGTAGGCATATAAGCTAAAGCTAGAAATTTGTCTTGTGCTAAGAATTATTTATTAAGCTAGAAGCGGAAAGGAGTATTTTTTATAATACTATAAGAAGCGCTATATTATTAAATATCTTATTATAGTATAGCTAATAATATATCATACTTATTAAGATAGATAAAGTTTAGCTATATAGAGAGCATAAACCACCGTATTATAAGTAGTAGTTTAAGGGTTATATAATAGTATAAAGTAGTCAATACACCGTCGGTTGGACAGCTAAACGATAGAATAGATTATAGGTTATAGGAAGACTAATTGCTACCGACCCCTTACTAGGGAGAGGGGGGGTTTAAGTACTATAATGCTAGCTAGTATTATACCGGCGTATTACTAGGGGATCGCCGGTAAGTCGTCGTGTGACCCCTAAGACCATGCTATGCGCGTATGGAATGTGTGGTCGTACCACGCATGACACCAACCCACCACTCGAATCTCGCATCCAGGAGAAACATTAGCAATGGAACCGGCAGCACCATCACTCGCAGCGTTCTAGAGACCCCACTAATTTCCGAGGAGGAACCAAGGTACCAAACGTCCATCGAGCCTTACTGTCGTAATGCACGTCATGCTACCGACGCCTGCTGCGGGAACTGGCGGCAGGCATATCCAGAGGGGCTGTGATGGCAGGGCTACGAGTGATAGGGGCATTTGACTTCCAGGATGTATGCAGTCAATGACCGAGCGGTGATGCAGCAACGGGGTATGAGCGATAGGGAAAACGAGTGTTGAATTTTTGGGATTTCTTCATTAGAAAAGCAGAACAGCCAATATGCGCCCGACTGATATAGTAACATTAAAGCAATGAAACATTCCGGACCCCATGAAAATGACATACGCAATGACTGTGATACCAATGTGTAACCAAGTGTTGCAACAACGACGACCGCACTACAAACTCCAATGTTTTGAAAAACAACATCATCCTTGGAACAGCAAAGCTGGGTTCACCTCGTGGGTCCCGGGGGTGATGTGAGGCATGAGCCTTACCACCGATGTGACTTTTTCGGGTAAATCTCTTGTGCGGCTTGAAGTCCCGGGGATTTCCATGAGGGTGGTAGCTGAGCCCGTGAATCTGCTTGTTGCCATCCACGATGGTGCGAGTGTATCCAGGACTAACCCTGGTAACGCGTCCGCTGGGGCTCTCTTGGCGGACTTGCCCTTTGGCGTTTTGTTTCGAGTAGGGATAGTTCTTCGTAGGGTATTCAAAGAGTTGAGCGTTGGTCTTGTAATGCCCTTCAGTGTTTTCGTGCTTTTTGGGATATCGTTTGCCATGCTGAACTGCTGGTAGCGCAGCTCTCAGATGGCGTTCCACACTCAAGCATCGACGTTCGTGGTAGCCGTGCGCGTCGTGCTCGGTTCGATTGATCCCGTATGCCTACATTTCTTGGCTTAGCTTGAAAGCCAGTGAGAGTTCGAAGGAGGGATGATCCCTACCACAGGGCGGCTTGGCAAAGCATCGGTATCGCTAGAACCGAAGCACATATTTAATTAAAAATTAGTCGCAGAAGGAGACGATGGAAGACAAGGCCAAGAATGATGATATGGTAATCGACTGTATAAAGACTGATATATAGGTGGCAGATATAGAAAGACAGATCGAAAAGCAAATTTTGGGATGGCAAAGTATGTCCATTGGGAGATGTGAGTTGCACCGATCTTATATTGCCCCCGGGCCAGAGCGAAAGATGACTTACTCGAGGTCTGGAGTCTCAACTCTCAACCAGGCTCTTGACATCTTGTCGTTTCGAGTTCGCTTGAAACGAGCTTATGTCCTAGCATAGTTCGGCGGTTCTGACAAGTTTCTACAATAGGAAAACATGCCATCCACTCATATCGACTAATATTGCAAGGACGGAGGTTCTTGGGACCATATTTGTAACGTGAAGGATTCCTTTAGCAGCATCCCTATTCTTACGAGACGAGATGGATCTGGTGCGACTTCTCAATTGGCAGCAGTCTCCCCAAAATGGAGAAGACGGTGTAAGCTTCTTCAAATATCAGCGCCTGGCCTGTTGACAGAATATTTTGACTGAATGTTGGGTGGATGTGAAGCGGCTAAGGACAGCAACAACAGGTGGGCTTGCCATTACTCCGAACTACACAGGCGCACTAGACCTGAACAAAATGCACACTGTATAGCCGCCGACGCTAAATGGATTCAAAATTTGATTTGGTGGCAATGACAGGATATGAACTCGCAAATGTTCAAACGTCGAGTGATTCATCATCCTTAAGCGCTACCGTCAGCGTCATGACTGTTGATTGGCCACAATCCGTTCACGCGCTGACTCAACCGCCTTGTCCAAGGCTCTCAGTAAAGCTGGAGCTGAGTATAACTATGGCTGCGGTCCGCGCAGGCAACAGAGGGAAATCCAACGTCTGTCTAGTCTTTGGGTCACTGCTGACTTTCGAGATCTCACCGACGTACTCTTTCTTTTGTTCAACCCGGGCATCGGCCTTCACGACTCGACCCTGTTTCTTGTGGCACTACGGCGCCCACCATGTATTCTCTGGATCTCAAAACGGAGGATCCACCCGGCTTCCCCATCTCCGACAAGACCTTCGCCCTCCTCCGTGACTTCCTCCAGCCAGACTCGACCTTGACACTCGAGTTCACCGCCAGATCGATCGAAGACTTTCTACCGGCTAAAGCGCTGCTGTCAGAGGAAATCTCCGACTTTGGCGAATCTTGCATCGAAGTCGCCGAGCAGATACCCTATCATCATGTGTCTCAGCTCAAGCTCGCTGGTCTTCTGGAGTACCTCGCGAATTCCCCTAAGCTCGGCCAGCAATACGATTCAAAGGTAAAATATATCAGGCATCTCCGCTTCCGAATATCGATCATCGTTGACCATTCAAAAAGGACATAACAAACCAGTATGTCCGGTACCAGCGCCTAGGCGAGTCACTCAGGGAGTCGCTGAATGGTACGTCCTGGAATTTACCCCTACCTCAACCCCCATTCCGGAATGCAGCAAGCCTAAAACCACTGATTGGCATCCACAGGCCCCGACGAAGAGAAACCACGCAGTTACGTCAACTTTCACGCCTTCGCCGCCAATCTCTTCGAACGCCGTATCTTCTCCACCAGTCCCACGTGGGCCATATGGGCCCAACGCAACGCACACGAAGGACGCAACGCCTCCAGAGGCGTGGAAGGCGTTCCCGATGAGATCTACGTACTAGCGGGCGCACAGTGGATCTTTTGGTATGGCCAGACCTTTTTCAAGCAAGTAATTTTCCCGGGGGAGGTCTCCGATCGGAATTTGGGCATGTGGTCCTCGGGGCCGCTCTATGATGGTAAGGCATATCTGTCAGATGCACTCAGGGCTAAATCGTCTGATTGATAAATAATGGTGCACAGCACCCTAATATACATGATGATGAGGCCCTAGATAGGGGCAAATAAATATTCCTAGCCCTGTTTTATACCAATTGCTTCGCCTAATAAAATGGAGAATAGATAGTATAATAATAATATTTTGGTAGTATAATTAAGGGTCCAAATAACTTTAGAGAAAGTAAAATAAGAAAATACAGGCTAACAAAGGAAAATAGGGGCAATAATAGCTAATATACCCCCCCAGGATAACAATAGTCTGGTTATTATTATAATTCTATTTAGTTAATAAATAAAATTATATAATTGTTCAAGTCAACAAGCTATAATATATAAATAAATTCCTTATATTTCTGGCGAGGAAGGGGTTTGATAAGGCTATCTATTAGCATTTTGGCTATAAGGACCTATTTAATAGCGATATAGTTATTCTGAACTTCTTAACGAAACTAATATCGGTATATATCGATATACTTAAGGCGTATAGATAACTTAGGAGTAGGTCGGTTGACGAAGTCTAGTATTTGCTGATTATCACAGATAATAATAATATTTTGGCTTATTTGAAAATATATATATTCGAAAAATCTATTTTACCAAACTGTTTGTTAAGTTATTTTATTAAAAGTAAGCAATTTAGCTTCAGTATTAAATATAATAATAATAATTTGTTTTGAAGCTTTCCAATCAATAGGGTTATTATATAATTGGAAAAGGTAACCGAATAAGCTTTTCCTAATAATAAAGTCGTCGGCAAATACAATATCTGATATTAATAGAAAAATATCGTTTTGTATTTAACTATTATATTTAATCGCGAATATTTTGGTAGCAAGCAAATATACTATCAACCGATTAGCTAGAGCCAAATAATAAGGGGATAGATTTTGGAGGAATTAGGCAAACCGAAAACTAACGAAAGTAATATCTGGCCTAATAATAATAATAGCAAATAAAATAAAACTAATATATTATTGATATAAGTATATTTACTTAAAAGTAGCTTAATATTTGTATAAAAGGATTTTTTCTGCTAGTAATAATATTTTTAATAGAATATAACTTCCAGAAGGGAATTTGCTAGCTATTTTTTCGATATATAAATTTTAGCTTAGCCAGACTTATTTAATAGAGCGATTTCTAATAATATATATACCGATAAACTATATTAGCTCTCCTAAATACCGAAGCTCGTATATATTGAGGAAAGATACTTCAAAAATATTATATTTGACTTAGTATTATTTTTCGTATAATATTATAAAGTTATCGATATAGAAAAATACGATTAGTTAATCGTTGGTAAAAAGGTATTTTATTCCTAATATTATATATAGGCCGAGACGTTCTATTATTTTAGTAACGTCCTAAAGCCAAAGTAGTAAAAATCTTTTTAATCTATATAATATTTTTATAAATAAAAAATATTTATATAATATATTTAATCCCCTCGGAGGATCAATATCTTTAAGGTAATAAATATAAATCTCTTTATTAATATTGCTGTTAATAAAAGCGTTAATTATATTATATTAACAGGATTTAAAGGAAAAAGCGGTTATAATAGTTATAAATATTTTTAAGATTTTAATAGTCAAGGTAGCTATAATTGTTTCCTGTTCTATTTATTGTAGATTTCCCCTAATATATAAACGAACTTTATATCTTTCTAGATATTTATTCTTATTGTATTTGTATTTGAAAATTTAAATAAAAAGGAAAATATTTGCTCTTTAGGGTTTAAAGCTTGCTTAGAATATACCCCTATCGTTAAGGCTGGTATATTTTTTATATATAACTTATATAAAGGTATCGCTATAAAGGTATTTCGCTAAGGCTTTCTAGCTTTTTAGCTCTGATAGAAGGTTATCGCGATATAGGTATTTAATAGAGTTAAGGTTTTTCGCAAAGGTTAAATAATATCCTATATTTTGGCCGAGATTTACGATAATTAATATATAAATATAGCGACGATCTCTCGCTTGTATTCTAGAAGGTAGGATATTGTCTTCGGTTATTCCTAATAAGATCTCGGAGCTCCTAGGAGCTAAATTTGTTATAAACTAATAAAATTAATATAATATTAATAATAATAATAATATAGCAAAAATATCGTTTTTTAAAATATAGTTCTCTAACGTATCGTTTGTATTTTGGTTTAATATTGTATTTTCAATATTTTTAGTATTTTGGCTTAATATCTCCCCCTCTTTAGTAGCAGGTATATAGACTAATAGTATTCCTCCTAAGGTATTACTTGATAGAGGAGTAGGAAGGATAAAGTAAGAATAATTGGTTGGGGTTGGTAAAATAATAATTATTGTTTTTAAAGTTAATAGCGAAATTTAATAATAGAGCTGATTTGCGACGTCAATATTATTAATAAATAGGTCTATTCTATTTATTTTATTCAACGGTTAATTATTAGCTAATAGCCGATCAGCTTTTTTATTAATAATATTTATAGTTTTATTAAGCTCCGGGTTATTAAGTAGTAGGCCTAGATCGATATTTATAAGGTTATAATAATAGCTTTTGTCAAACGAAACGTTCCTGGCCCGAATAATATATTTTTTGCTTAGGACTTATACCCTAAAAATATTTTATAAATTATAATTAATAAAATAGCTTAAATAGGCTCTCTGCTAAAGCTTCAGAAGTTTAGGAACTTCTGGATATATAAGTAGATATATTTTGTAGCCGAAAACGTAAAGGTAGGCTAATAATAGCTTTATATAATAGAGAGCTTTAAATAGTATTTTGTTATTAAATACTTTAATTAATATCCGATTGAAAAGATATACTGCTATTAATATAATCTTAGGCTATAAATTATAAGGAAGTTTTAAAGTTATTCGTATATATTTGTTTTTTATTATAATTACCCCCCTAGAACGTTTAGATAAACCGTTCTATTCTGTAGTATATAGGGCTATTAGCTCTACGATAATACTATTTTCCTATATTAGTACGTTAAATAATTTTCCTAAGGAAGGCTCGCTATTGCTATAAAGGTATTTAATTAGATAATTGTATTGTTGTTTGGCTAGATAAATTATTTATTCTACTATTTTAATAGCTTAGTCCTTTGTATAATAAGTCTATACCTAATAATATTTGATAATAGGGCAAACGAAATAGCTTAGCTATTTATACCCGTTAAATCCTTTTTCAATAGGAATAAGGTTATAATAAATACGTTCTAATAGGTTTATTGCTTTGTATTCGTAATCCTGATAATAAAAAATAATATTTTTAACTTTAAAAAGATAATATAATTAATATACTTCAAATTAGCCCCGGGTTAATAGGATAATAAGCTTAATTTTAATAATATTTTCTAGTAGTATTGCAATTGCTTTAGGGCTAGGATAGCCTATTAGCAAATATTAATATAATAATATAACCTCGATTGGTAGTCGAAGGCTTTTAAATTTGTATTATTTTGCTAATACAACTATAATAACAGGTTTTTCTGGGAAATCTTAAGCTTCTGATTAATCGGTTTATAAAAGCTAATAATTTTAATATTAATAAAATTTGCAGAAATAATCCTTATAATTATCCTTTATCATATAAAGTATATTGCTTTTGGTATTCTAATAAATATTAATTTAATTAATTTTGTTAAAGGATACCAAATTAATTATAAAACCAGGAATTAAAGCTATATTTTAGAGCTCGATTGTATTATATTCCCTAATAGGTATTAAAATATTAATTTTATATATTTTAAAAGTTTCAATTTTGTATAACGTCTTCCTTAAAATAACTATATTATTAAAAATAAATAATCGTTAATAGGAGAAATAATCTCGATTATTATATAAATATATATTAGAGCCAGAGTCCAAAATCTAGGTATTAAGTAATATATCGTTATAGGAGTTAAAAAATATAGCTAGAAAACAAAACAATATTTGCTTAATAGAGAGCCTCGGCAACGAGATTCCTATTATTTATTTTATAAATATTTTTATTTCTAATATTCTATTATTTATATAAATTGCTGCAAAGGTACAAGGCCTTGCTAATAATATTTGTATTTGACTTGTTAGAAGCTCTGATAAAATAGGAGTTAAAAAACGTTCTTTAAATACTTTCTGGTTGATAATAGTTCTCTTAACTCTTTCTTTAAAAGAACTGTTTTTTATAAGTATTTTAGCCTTCTTAATATACGCGGTATTTAGGATCTAGTTTTTTGGGCGAGAAGCTTTATTGAAATAATAATATTTAGCAAATTAATAGTATATCTCTTCGATTAGGCATTTGGGAATAGGGGTATTATTACGTTATATAAATTGTTCTCTCGGAGGTCTCTTTTATAAGGTAATAAAAGATAAAGATGTTCCTGCCTGATAAACTGTTTTTTTGTTTATTCTATATAATTATTTGATTTTTTATATAAGTTCTTCAAAAGTTGGTAGAGACTTCCCTTTGTTCTCCTTATAGCTAAAATATATCTTAATTATATTAAACCAGTCCTAATCTATAAAGCTGGTACTTTTAATAAAATTGATTTTCGCTATTATTATTTGGAAGTCAGGGTATTTGATTTCGGTAACTTCGGAAAACAATATTTGTTATTTGTTTAATCAAAATTCTATATTTTAGCCTTTGGTCTTTCCAGTATACAATACTCGATATTCCTTATCGATGTCGAAATATTATACTTATATAGTAGGTACTAGTTAACGTTTAAAGCTTTTAAGGGCTTAATAGGGAGTAATATAATTAACAAAATATATAATAAGATTTGCAGAAATTGATTTTTCAATATCGATTTATAAAATTTATATAGCTTTTACCTAGTCCAAATAGTACTTCTCTTTATAATTATATTCGGTATTAAATATTTTATATACTTCTTTGGGTATATAGCCTTTGTATTCAGCTTATTTGCTTATTTGTTTTGCAGATAGTATAATAAGAAATATTAATATTAAATAGGAAAGTTCCTTAAGTACTTTAGGGTCAATAAGGTACCAGATTTTGGCCGATACTATTCTATTCTTGATACCTAAGATCTATTAGAACCAATTGTTCGTACCGGTAAGTATAAGGGATATAAGAATAATAATAATAGAAGATATAATACTGAGGATGTTTTGCGTTCGGGAATATTTAAGTGGTTTAAGAGCAATTTTGATATAAACTATACTTATTTAGGCCTAATAATACTAGATAATTATAATAATAGCTTAGCAAACCAATTAAATAAGTTTAATATAGTAGGCTAGTAATATAATCTGGGCTTATAACTGTCAGATATACTTAGGGCTAAATCGTCTGATTGATAAATAATAATATATAGTACCCTAATATATATAATAATAAGGCCCTAGATAGGGGCAAATAAATGTTCCTAGCCCTGTTTTATACTAATTGCTTCGCCTAATAAAGTGGAGAATAGGTGGTATAATAATAGTATTTTAATAGTATAATTAAGGGTCCAAATAACCCTAGAGAAAGCAAAATGGGAAAACACAGGCTGACAAGGGAAAATAGGGGCAATGACAGCTGACAATATCTCACTTTGGACAGATGGCATTTCTGGAGGGATGGGTATCGTGCTGTGGCTAGCGGTAGCAAGGAGGAGGAGAAAGGGTATAGTCAAGAATGTAGGAGCGTGGCGGCGAAGGCGGCGGCGCTGATGGATGCATTGGAGAAGAATATGACGTTTTGAAGGATCTTCCATTTTCCATTTGCCATTTCTGTCGTTTTGTCTATTAGCCTGCTTGTTTCGTGTGTCGTAATGGCTTAGCGTTTGCGTGTTTTCGGTTTAAGTAGAAGAATCGAGCAGCCAAGCATCGTTTCCCTGTTTGTAAATCTACGGCCGCTCTTTTCTTCTTACGTCGAACCCTTGATTGAAAGGGCCAGCTATGCAAGAGTGTGACCTGGAGGAGAGGCGAGACGGAGCTAGAATTGTAGCCTAGTTTTTAACAGAAGCGAAACATCGATGAGGGAAGTCGGCGCAAGTCGTGCTTGTTTAGATACGTACCATCACGTATGCGTGCGCGCCATCCGGTCTCAGAGCGAGGAAAGCTCCTCACGTAATGCACTATCCCCCCTTCTCCCCCATATCATACAACACAGCACAATTGCCAGCGATGCTGTCAGAACGCTACGGCTACCATTGGCAATTGGCCATCAGCCATACCGTACTAGTACCATGGCTACTACCAGTCATGTACTTTCCGCATGCCTCCTACCTTTCCACGTACCAGCTGCTAGCCATCCCCATTTCTCGTTTCTATGGTACCAGCTTACTAGCTGGCTTTACCTTCTCATTTCTCGTATTACCAGCTCCTCCAGCTGTCCCCCACTCATGTATATAGTACGGGAATTCTCCCCATTATCCCGAAAATCAGACGACCATTACCTAATTCCATCTCCCTGATTTTCCATTGCTTACAGCTAGCCAAAGCTGACAGATGCTCGCTCAGATGCAGCATATCCCATAAATTCAAACGACGCGTCGGATTCTCTCTTCAGAGGCCAAGAACCTCGAAATTCCCACTATCCTTTATATGTGATTAAAGGCTTGGCCTTCTTCGGCGAGGATCAGACGTGAGGGGGGGATAGGTATGGGAACCCGTTAGGTTTTGTGGGACGGCTTTCCGCCTCCAGGAGGACGGCCTATAGCGCGGGATATATACACAGGAAGAGATGAAAAGATCCGACAACACCCTCTCCATGGAGTCAGTGCCTGACTCGGTCCCCAGATGTAAAATGATCCCAAGCCCAAAAGTGTGTCCGCCATCCCCGACAGGCTGTTCGGACACAACATCCCCGACGCCGTGCTCGCTCGAAACGCAGCAATCAAACAATCAATGGTGTAAACGCTAGACTGGACTCTCTCGCCTCGTCCTCGCCTTCCGCCCTCGGACTCTCAACGTGCTGGCTACTCGGCCCTCCACTCCCCGCGCTCCCATTCCTTCCCGCGGCTCTCTTTCTCCGCACTACGGCGCTGAACACCCGACGCGCTCTCCCCGTCGACTCGGCCTCGCCTAGTATCGCACCCCCCTTGCCAAGCATAGGATCGACCTGCTTCTTCGCGGTGCCGCAGAATTGGAGATAGGCGGGCATCGCCGCTACGCCGAACGCGAACACCCCGACCACCACGACGAAGGCGTAGTTTGCACTTCTGCTCCTGTTGACGGGACTCATGATCGGAGGCACCACTGCGCCGCCTAATGTCGCGGCGTTGAGGACCACGGCACCCTATTTTATATTTTTACCTAGGCCGCGGATGATTTTATATTTTATATTAAATAATATTAACTTCTTAATTATATCTTTATATAATTTTTAATTATTATAACCGCTTAATATTAATATATTTACTAAAATAATATGAAGTTTAAAATAGTTAAAATAATAAAAAGCTATATATAGTTATTAATATAATCTTAAAGATTTAAAAGAGTAAATAATTTTTTATTATTAATAATACTATTAGAAATCTTAATATTTAATAATATAATTAAGTCTTTCTCTTATTATTAAATAAAAAAGAGATTATATTTAAAAATTCTAAGTCTATAAATATAGAATACTCTAATATAAATTTATATATTTAACTTTTTAAACTAATTATAAATATAGAATAATAAATAATATAATAAATAGAATTATTAGTTTTTAATATATAAATTGGAAAAAAACTTCGAATTTGAAAAACGCTTATATATATTCAAAATACCGATTAGATTAAAGAGAAGAACGAGAGTACTCGGACGATATATCTGCATACCCTGAGCGACGCTATAGCGGTAGAGGGCCGTATAGTCGCCTAAATAATATAGCTGATACAAAGCTAGTACAAGGAGTAAATACGAAGCTAATTAAAATTAGGCTATAAAACAAAATATTAAAAGAAATAAGAAAAATTAAGGAATCATATAAAATTAGATCAAGCAATAAAGAGATAGCGATATTATTAAATAGGTATATTAATTTATTTATCGATATTAAATAAAATACGGCGAATATAGGAAACGCGTACGGAACGCCTTAATTATAACAGAAGGGTACAATCAAGTACTTAGAGAAAATAACTAATAGGCTAAAGAAAACTATAATTATTATAAAATAGGAGAGAAAAAGTCCCTTATATACTACCGTTACCAGAGCTGTATTGTTAATATATAATAAAATCGATACGTTTCCAACGTATCAGCTAAGGAAGAACCTAGAGGTTGCGATTAAGATTATAAATTAAGATAAAATAGCAAAAATATAATAAATATCGATAAAAGAGATTGTAAAGCGAGTTCAAGAAGGGGAGATTATATATGAAGATATAATAATATAACAAAGTATAAGTAGAACAGTCCTTGTAGTCGCAATGATAATAGAGCGTATAGGCAACGCAGTAATAAAGTATTGATACTATTAACCCTCAACCTTGTATAGAGGGTAATAATAAAACTAATAATTATTAATAGAAAAAAGAGGGAATACTTAATTAATAAGATTAGAGAGCGACCCCTCTTTTATACTGCAATAATATAATAAGTACTGATAAGAATATCGATATCGAGGTATAGCAAGAGCGATATCGAGGTATAGCGAAAGTAATATCAAAGTATATTCTTATATTAAGATTTATATATATCTTTATAATTATCTCTTTTTTAAGATATTGGCCCTTAGTACCTAAAGCAAGCGAGATTTGTAGGTTATAAGCTTATTAAAAACTATTATTATTTTAATTATAAAGGGAAAAGAGTCCTAACGTATCTGTATATAATTTCTAATAGCGTTATATATTTAAAAACCTCTTAACCCTATAAGATACGAAAGAGGAAAACTTATTATAATATTATATTATTAATATTGTAAATACCTTATAATATATATATAGTAAATAATAGAGCCGGCGCCCGAGTCGTATATATAAGGGCATATACGAACTTTGATATAAGAATATACTCCGGTATCGCTCCTGTTATACCTCGGTATCGGTACTCTTATTAGTACTTATTATATTATTGCAGTATAAAAGAGGGGTCGCTTCCCGATCTTATTAGTCGGGTATTCCTTTCTCTTTCTATTAATAATTATTAGTTCTATTATTACCCTCTATACGAGGTTAAGGGTTAATAGTATTAATATTTTATTATTATATTTTTTATACGCTTTACTATTATTGCGATTACGAGGACTATTTTATTTATATTTTATTATATTATTATATCTTTATAATTCTAATAACTCTCCTTTTTTAACGGAGTTATAAGTAAATTTTTTTATTATAGTTTATAATTAATATTATAAGAGTATAGCAAAAGCGGTTCTAATATTAATATCAAATAAAAAGGACGATCCTCTTTGAAAATAATTATAAAATAGATATATATAGCTGAGTTAAAGAATACTTATTTCAAAATAAAATTTATTAAAATTTAGAATCAAATCTTGAAAATATAAGCCCGAAATCTTAATATAAATATATAATAATAATAAAGCGAAATTATAATATAAATAATATTATATAATTTAAAAGAACTTCGGGTTTTAGATTTATCTTAATATAAAAGCAAATCTATTAAAGAATATCAAAATTGATTTTAATAATTAAATAATTAAATTATTAAGAGTCCTAATTATTTCCTTAATAAATAATCGAAAATTTCGTATACGAAATTTAAACTATATAATATACCTACAGAATATATTCGGACTATTAAGCAAACTTAAGGCTATACTTTAAATTATATTTATAAGGAGTTTAAAAAGAAGCTCCTCGATTTAATTTAATATTTAGCTAATAGGTTAATTATAATTATAACACGGTACAAAAACGCTAAGCAACTAGAATATTAAATTACTTAGGATTTTTATTTTTATTTTATTAATATCGAGGTAATAATAAATACTAAATATAGGCGGGAAACTATTAAGATTAATATATATTTAACTAAGTTAGTATTTCAACTTATTTATTTAATAAATATATCGGGTAAAAAACTTACTATTTATATTAATATTATAATAGAAATATTCTGATTAAAGTAATATAATAAAAATCCGTAAAGGGTCTTAAAGAATAATTAAGATTAATATTTTTATCCTTTAAAAGAAAGGATAACCCGGTTAAATCGTTTAAATAAATCTTTAAATACGAATCGATTTAAAAGGGAGTTAAGAAAAGCTTATATTTAATTTAATTATAAAATAAAGAATAGTTATAGGGAGCCCAATAACTCTAATTATATATTTATTAACAATAACAAGCGTATTTACTCCCTAGAAGAGAATAATAATTATTTTTATTATAAAGAAATAAGCTATTAATAAAGGAATTACCTTATTAAATACCTAATTAATTCTATTATAAAGATAAAAAATAATATTATTTTATAAAAGTTTTGCAAATAGAGCAAAAGGGAAAAATAGAAATAATATTATTATTAATTATAAATAATATTATTATATATACCCCCGAAGAGGATTAGCCTATCGAAATCCTTTTAAATTATAAGTTAATATTTATATTAATTAATTAATATTTAATAATATTATATAATTTTTTATATAAAGAGCGTAATTTGCCCGTACCTAAATCAATTAATAGGTTAATTATATATTATTATAAGGCTTATTGTATCCGCTTTAATATAAGGGATAATTAAAGTTGTTAAAAAAAGTATAAATTATTTTTTTATATAATTAATTAGATTAGGGCTTAATTAATTATTAAGATATTAGGTCTGAGAGAACTTTATATATAAGTTAACTTCAAAATAATAAAATAATAATTTCCTTTTATTACTAATAAATTTATATTTAAAAATATTAAGTACTTTAAGAAAAACCTTCTTTAAGGAGAAGAAGCTTTTAAGGTAGTTTATATAATAATAACAATATTAATTTATATTCGAGGCGAAAATATAGTTTTGCCCGAAGAGCTTAAAAACTATAAAAATATCTTTTTAAAAAAAGAGGCTATTAAACTATTAATCTTTAAAGAAGGCAATTATATAATAAAACTAAAAGGTAGAAATCCTCTTTACCGGCTTATTTATAATTTATTTAAATTAAAACTTAAAGAATTATATTATTATTTAAATAATATAATTATATAAAATATAATTTATATATTAATCTTATTGATAAGGGTATTAATTATTTTTATTCTTAAAAAAAATAATATTTTATAGTTATATATAAATTATAAAAGTCTTAATATAATAATTAAAAAGAATAAATATTTACTCCCCCTAATTATAGAAATACTAAATTGTTTATATAATATTAAATAATATATTAAGTTAAATCTTAAAGAGGTATATTATTATATATAAATTTATAATAATAATAAGTAAAAGATTATATTCCGAATATAATATAAATATTTTAAATATTTAATTATATTATTCGGCTTAATTAATACCTTAGTTACTTTTTAAGCTTATATTAATAAGGCCTTAAACGGTTTAATTAATATAATTTATATAATATATTTAAATAATATTTTAATATATTCAGAGGACCTAACAAAGTATTAATATTATATATATAAAATATTTAAGAGATTAAGGAAATTCTTATTATTTATAAAATTATTTAAATATAAATTCAATATTATTAAAATTGAATTCTTAGGTTTTATAATATTTATTAAAGATATCTTTATAGACCTAGAGATAATTAAAATTATTATAGAATAATTTATATCGATATTGTTTTATAAGTTTTAACAATTTTTAGGTTTCGCAAATTTCTATTAACCTTTTATTCGAAATTATTCGAAGGAAGCAAGCCCTTTAACCGACTTATTAAAAAATAATAAAAGAGGAAAGAAATTTAATATCTTCGAATAATTAAAAAATATTATAATAGTATTCTATAAGCTTTGCGACGCTTTTATATAAATATCTTTATTAATATATTTCGATTTTAATAAGAAGATTTATTTAAAGATAAATACTTCTAAATTCGTATTAACTATAATATTATTATAGTATTATAATAATAGATTATAATATTTACTGCCTTCTAGTTTAGAAAGATAATATTTACGGAAAGGAATTATAAAGTATATAATTAAGAATTATTAGCTATTATTAATACTTTTATATATTAACGCTATTATTTAAACGGTAATATTTATATTATAGAAGTCTTAACTAATTATAATAACTAAAGAGGTTTTATAAGTATTAAGGAATTAACCTCTAAATAAGTTAAGTAAACTCTTAAGTTAATAATTTATAATTTTGAGATCTTTTATCAATTTAAGAAAACAAATCTTATCGATATACCGTTACGGCGCCTTAATTATAAAGGCGAGTCAGAAGATTTAAGACGATTATTATTTATTTTATAAATTAAATTTATATTATAAGATTTTAATTTATATATAGAATATAAGTTTAATATACTCGTTAAAGGAATACTTTGGGAGATTAATTATATAAAATTTTTATTTTAATAAATTATTAATATAATTAATAAGATAATTTATAAAGATTATAATACCGAGGTTGCAAACCTAATCAAAGCCTTATAATAAAGCGATAGCTTTGTCAAGAATATACAATTAATTAGCAAAGAACTTATAAAGAGTTAATACAAATATTATTATAATTTATAAGAATTTATTAATAGGATTTTAATTACCTAAAGATATTTTTATATTTTAAGAAATAAAGTTTTATAATAAAAGCTCTTTAAGCGGTATTGTAACGATCCCTTAATTAGGTACTTTAAGGCAGCTAAAATATTCGAATTACTCGAACAGAAGTATTATTAGAAAGATATTATAGTATATATTAAATATTATATTAAAGAATATAATATTTATTAATATATAAAGGTATAACGGTATAAGCCGTATAGGAAGCTCGTTAGCCTATTATAGCCTAAAGGGCTATAAATAGAAATAGCTATAAACTTTATTATTAACTTGCCGCTAAGTAAGCGGCGCAAATATATATACGATACAATATTAATTATTATTGATTATTTTAATTAAATAATATATTATATCTCTATTAATAAAACGGTAATAGCTATAGAATTGGCCGATTTATTTTTGAATATTATAATTAAATATAATATTTTAGAAGGTATAATTTTTAATAAAAGGTTATTATTTATAAGTAATTTCTAATCCGAGCTATATTATTATCTTAAAATTAAAAGATAGTTATCGATTATTTTCTATTTTTAAACCGACGGTATTATAGAAAGGTAGAATCAAACCTTAGAACAGTATTTACAAATTTATTATAATAAAGAGTAGAGCAATTGGTCCGTACTATTATTATTAACGGAGTTTACTTATAATAATAGTTATTATAAATCTTTGAGAATAACTTTTTTTTATATATATTATAATTATTACCTTACTATTCGTTTCGAGGACGAAACGCTTGAGAATAGACAAGTATTAACAGCTAAAAAAAGGGCAGAGAAACTGTAATTAATATATATAAAAGGCCAGTAACGAGGTCTATTTATATATAGTACTGGCTACAAACCTCTATCTACTTGTAGTAGAGAGCCGAGAGACCTTATCAATATCGAAATCGCTGCGTATAAAGACGTTATATAAGTATAGAGACTGTATTACGCGTACAATATAAAGTTTTCGCGATACTATAATAACGACCCTGATAACCGTAATTATTATTATAACAATAACAAAGACGATATATACGATAAATACCCTCCTACCTACTTATTAAAAGCTTATAATAAGATATATATAAAAAAGCAATATTTTTATTATAAAAGGACCCTTTGTACTTTTAGAATACACGTTATATATATATCTTTCGGGGGTATAGCTAAGATTAACCCGTAAAAAAATAATAACTTTAAAAGTCGGAGATATTAATAGGGGTTTAAAAAGAGAATATTTTATTATATTTTAAAATATATTAATTTATATTAATATAATTATAGAAAATAGCAAAAGATTATATACCTACCTTTAAGCGGAGAGTATATATAGTATATACAGAGTATATACGGTATTCTATTATATATATCGAACGAATAAATATTATTAAGGCTTTTATTATATAAGGGTCCCGATTTGATAAGCGCCTTACTTATACTTAAAGAATATTAATATAAAGGACGGTAAAAGAACCTTATTTATTTTTAAGAATTAAATATATTAATTTCGAAGATTTTATAAGAGAACCTGGTTCTATTATATTCTAAATTTAATATAATATTTATTACAAAAGACGGCGAAGGTAAATATATATAAATAAAAGGGAACCTTAAAGCCTAATAGAAAATACAAGAGAATACCTCTAATAATTTATATATAAAATATATATATAACGTAGACAAAAAAATTATAAATAAAAATAATTATAAAAGATATATTCTCTATATGCTCCTTATATGGCCCGATAGCAGAGATAAATAAATATTAGAAAGGAATACGAGTAATTAAAATAGCAAATAAAATAATAATTAGGAAAAACTATAAAATAATAATAATAACTTAATAAAATAATAAATAAAATCTTAATATATAAATATTTTTTTGTAAATAAATATATAGATTTCTAATTCCTTATAATATTTGCTCCTTTAGGAGAGCGCGTACGTATCAGGGGGGAAAATATATTATAGAATTTCGTATAGGCCTGTAGAAGGTATTACATCGAGTATAAATTAAAAAAAAAAAAAATAAGTTAGTTAAGGGGCTCGCCTCCTTCGAGTAATTTCGAATAAAAAGCTAATAGAAATTTATAAAACTTAAAAATTATTAAAGCTTATAGAATAATATCGGTATAAGCTATTTATAATAATTTTAATTCTTTTTAAGTTTATAGAAATACCTTTAATAAATATTATAAAATTTAGGAATTCAACTTTAATAATATTAAATTTATATTTGAATAGTTTTATAAATAATAAGAATTTCCTTAATCTTTTAAATATTATATATATATAATATTAATACTCTATTAAGTCCTCTGAATATATTAAAATATTATTTAAATATATTATATAAATTATATTAATTAAGTTATTTAAGGCCTTATTAATATAAACTTAAAAAGTAATTAGGATATTAATTAAACCGAATAATATAATTAAATATTTAAAATATTTATATTATATTTGGAATATAATTTTCTATTTATTATTATTACGAATTTATATACGGTAATACGCCTTTTTAAAATCTAACTTAAAATATTATTTAATATTATATAAGCGATCTAGCGTCTTTATAATTAGGGGGAGTAGGTATCTATTCTTTTTAATTATTATATTAAGATTCTTATAATTTATATATAACCGTAAAATATTATTCTTTTTAAGAATAAAAATAATTAATATTCCTATTAATAAAATTAATATATAAATTATATTTTATATAATTATATTATTTAAATAACGATATAGTTCCTTAAGCTTTAGCTTAGATAAATTATAAATAAATTAATAAAAAGGATCTTTATTTTTTAATTTTATTATATAATCGCCTTCCTTAAAAACTAATAGTTTAATAGCCTTTTTTTTTAAAAAGATATTTTTATAGTTTTTAAGCTTTTCGAATAAGACTATATCTTTACCTCAAATATAAATTAACGTTATTATTATTATATAAATTATTTTAAAAGCTTCTTCTTTTTAGAGAAAGCTTTTCTTAAAATATTTAATATTTTTAAATATAAATTTATTAATAATAAAAGGAAATCGTTATCTTATCGCTTTAAAATTAGTTTATATATAAAGCTTTTTTAGACCCGATACCTTAATAATTAATTAAGACCTAATTTAATTAATTATATAAAAGAATAATTTATATATTTTTTAATAACTTTAATTATTTCTTATATTAAAGCGGATATAATAGGCCTTATAATAATATATAATTAATTTATTAATTAATTTGAATATAAGCAAATTACGCTCCTTATATAGAAAGCTATATAATATTATTAAATATTAACTAATTAATATAAATATTAATTTATAATTTAAGAGGATTTCGGTAGGCTAATCCCCTTCGGGGGTATATATAATAATATTATTTATATTTAATAATAATTTTATTTCTATTTTTCTTTTTTACTTTGCTTATAAGATTCTTATAAAATAGTATTATTTTCTATTTTTATAATAAAATCAATTAGGTATTTAATAGGGCAATCCCTTTATTAATAGCTTATTTCTTTATAATAGAAATAATTCTCGTTCTCTTCTAAGGAGTAAGCGTATTTATTATTATTAATAAATATATAATTAAGATTATTAAGCTTTTTATAATTATTCTTTGTTTTATAATCGGATTAAATATAAGCCTTTCTTGACTCCTCTTTAAGTCAATTTATATTTAAAAACCTATTTGAATAATTTAACCGGGTTATCTTTTTTTTTAAAAGATAAAAATATTAGTTTTAATTATTCTTTAAAACCCTTTACCGATTCTTATTATATTATTTTAATCGGGATACCTCCGTTATAATATTAATATAAATAATAAGCTCTTTACCTAATATATTTATTAAGTAAATAACTTAAAGTATTAGCTTGGCTAAATATATATTAATCTTAATAATTTCTTATTTATAATTAATATTTATTATTACTTTAATATTAATAAAATAGGAATCAAAATCCTAAGCGGTTTAATATTCTAATTGCCTAGCGTTTTTGTATTATATTATAACCGTAATCGACTTATTAACCGGATATTAAATTAAATTAAAGAGCTTTTTTTTAAATTTCTTATAAATATAATTTAGAATATAACTTTAAACTTCCTTAATAGTCTAAATATATTCCGTAAGTATATTATATAATTTAAATTTTATATACGAAATTTTCAATTATTTATTAAGGAAATAATTAAGACTTTTAATAATTTAATTATTTAATTATTAGAACTAATCTTAATACTCTTTAATAGATTTGCTTTTATATTAAAATAGATCCGAAACCCGAGGTTCTTTCGAACTATATAATATCGTTTATATTATAATTTCGCTCCGTTATTATTATATATTTATATTAAGATTTTAAGCTTATATTTTTAAGATTTAGTTCTAAGCTTTGATAAATTTTATCTTAAGACGAATATTCTTTAGCTTAGTTATATATATCTATTTTATAATTGCTTTTAAAGAGGATTATTCTTTTTATTTAATATTAATATTAGGACTGCTTTTATTATACTCTTATAATATTAACTATAGGCTATAATAAGATATTTTATTTATAATTTTATTAAAAGGGAAAAGCTATTAGAACTATAAGAATATAATAATATAATAAAATATAAATAGAATAGTCTTTATAGTTACAATAATAATAGAGTATATAAAACATATAATAGTAAAATATTAATATTATTAACCCTTAACCTTATATAAAGGGTAATAATAAAATTAATAATTATTAATAAAAAGAGGGGAGAATACTCGATTAATAAAGTTAGAGAGCGACCCCTCTCCTACGCCGTAATAATATAATAGGTACTAATAAGAGTACCGATACCGAAGTATAGCGGGAGCGATACTAAGGTATAGCGGGAGCAATACCGGAGTATATTCTTATATCAAGGTTCATACATACTCTTACATTATACTCCTTTATTAAAAAGAGATATTCGCGGCAAAAGTCTATAAAAGAAAAGTAATAGTAATTAAAGTACAATCGAGGTCCGCTTAATAAACGCTAGAGAAAGACTCCGCCTAAATAATAAATATATATAAAAAGGGAAAAGTCAAAAGGGAGGTATATATAATTATTATATATAAAATACGGGTAGTAGATATCCAGCTTAATATAGACGGAGCTTGAGTACTCGAATCGGAAAATAGCTTAATTTATAATAAATTAAAGATCGAATATATAGAATAAATTATAAGGGTGTTATTTACAAAAGAATATTCGTTATTAATATTATATATAAATAGTATATATATAGCGAATAAGCTAATCGATTATAAAATTAGACAAGAATATAATTTTAAAATAATAAAATATTACGAGTTTAAGGACTATATAATATAATACTTTAAGTATTAGGAGTATAATTATATCGATATTTAATACGCGAAACGTTAATATTATAGTTATTATATAAAGGAATATAGATCAGAATTCTATAATAATATAAAGAATAAGAAGATTATATATTATATAATTTATTATAAAAAATATAATTTATAGTTTTAGGATTGCCTTAAAAGAAACAAAGATTATAAGAAAATATATAAAATAATTAATATTAGGCTTAAATATTATATAATATTTATAATATTGTTTTAAGTAAGGCCTCTAATTACAGGATCCTAAATAACGATACCAAGAGTAGAAATTACGGATAATAAAAAGAAGAGGAAACTTATAAATATAAAATAAATATAATTCGTAAATAAACTGTTTATAATAAATACCTTCTAACTGATTATCGCAATTTTAAATAATAGAAATATTGTCTTTATATTGAATATAAAATATCTAAATAATATAATATCGCTACTTAATTAAAGCTCGAGTACCTCGAACAATACCCTTAGCGGGATAATCGAGATAAATATAAAAGATATAATATTTAAGCTTTCTATATATACGGATTAAATAATAATAGAAATTAACCTAATAAATAAAACCTTTATAAATATTAAATATTAAATAAATATATAATACGAATACTTTAATATAATATTAATAAGTTTAGGAATAAAGTAATAATATCGCTCCTTTAAGAGCGTAATATCGGAACGTTTAATATATTAATAATTCAAAAACTATAAAGGAACCTTATTAATAAAGGGGTTTATAATTTATACTTTAATAAATTCTTTATAATAAATAATAAAGGTAGGTTTTGCTTCTATATTAATAAGGATATAAATAATAATAATTAAAAAGTCGAATAAAGCTCTAAGAATATAAGAATCTTAATATTAAAATATATAATAAAGGAGATAACGGAGTATATATATATATAAAATATATATAACCCGCCTTTATTTAGTTATAATAATATTAATTAGCAGGGTAGCTTGCTAGCCTTAAAGGAAGTATTAAATATACCTAAAAAATACTTAATATTTAGAGATTTTAATTTATATTACCCTTTGTAAATTAAATTATCGTATTCTTATTAATACGCTTAGTTAAAGGAGCTATTGGACCTAATATATAATACAGGTATAATATTATTAACCTTTAAGAAGATAATTATAAGAGATATATATAACTAGCGAATAATTATCGATTTAATATTTATATCGAATACTATTGCTAATAGGCTTATTAAATTTTATATATATAAAAATATAAAATATTTCTTAAACTATCTCCTGATAGAAACGATATTCTTGTTAATTATAACCGAAGTATATATACTCCGACCTAGGAAAGCCTAGAACCTAATAAAGGAAAAGAAATTTAATATAATCTTAGAAAACTATCTCCTACAGCTGATAAGGGATACCTATATAAGCTATATATATATAAATAAATATACGACAGAGCTATTTAGAGTAGTAAAGGCAATAATAAAGGTATTTATTCTATAAGCTAAACCTTATAAGAGGGCGAAGCTATATTAAACAAAAAAATATAATAATATCGTTAAGGATACGCGGCGTCTATAAAGAGAATATACGACTAATAGCTTTTATAAAAATTGAATCGAATATATTAAATTAAACAATAGAAAGGGCAAGGTAATATAGCGATATAAGAGGAATGAATTTAGGAATATTATATATAAAATAAGAAAATCGTTTACAAAGCTATATAAAATAGCAAAATAGGCTAGAAATAAGGATATTATTTTATAAGTATAGCTAATATTATCCCTTTAGGGCGCTAATAGACAGACTACGGTTAAAGCCGAAGATAAAATTAAAATTATATTTAAAATTTATTTCTCTCCTCTTCCCCGGGTTAATTTAAATAATATATTAAGATATTAATATAAAAACCTGATTAAGAATAATAACCCGCTTATAAGCCATAAGGTATTTAGAATAATTAATAAGATAACTTTAGATAAGGCTTTAAACTCTAATAATATCCCGAATAGAATCTTCTGCCTCGTTATAAATAATATAACTAAGCAAATAAGGTCTTTATTCTATAAATATATTAAGGAGGGGATATAGCTAAAATATTTCAAATTAGCTATAACAATTATAATCTAGAAGTTTTAAAAGGGCAATTATATTAACCTTCGAGCTTATAAATTTATTATATTATTAAATATTCTAGGGAAGGCCCTAGAATCGGTAGTATTAAAATATATATAATATATAATTAAAATATATAACGAGCTATTAGATACTTAAATAAAGGCGAGGGCTAAAAAATTTATAAATATAATATTATAATTTATAACCGAAAAAATTTATATTATTTAAAATAATAATAAAAAGAGGGTTGTAAGTTTCTTAAGCCTTAATATCGTTAGAGTATTCGATAGGGTCTTATATACGAGGCTTATATATAATATACGAAAATATCGTATCCCAATAGCGTTTTTTATATAAATAAAAGATTTCTTAAAAGATAGGAAGACTAGCTTAATAATAGGCAATTATATACTAGCGGAGCGCTAAGTCGATATAATATATTATAAAGCTCCTTATTCTCCTTTATATTATACTTCTTCTATAACGCGGACCTTTTAAATACGTATAATAATATAATACTTTATATAAGTATTATAAGCTTTATAAATAATATAAATATTTTAATATATAATAAGTCTATATAAAGGAATTATAATATATTATAGTAGGTTTACGCGAAGTATAATAAGTAGGCGGAGTAATATAAATTTTAGTTTATAACCAAAAAGTATAAATTGATTTATTTTATACGAACTTTAAAGAAGTTCGATATAATAATAGGGTTTACTTTCGATAGTTATATAATTTAGGCGAAGGATAATATTCGGATATTAAAAATTTAATTAAATTTAAAATTATAATAGCAATTTTATATATAATTATTCTAAGTTAAATTAATAAAGAAAACGGCTATATTAAATATATTTATTAGGTTAACCTAAAGGGTATCCCTAGCTTTAAGAAGGCTAATATATATTATAATATTTAAGCCGATAATTATATACGGGGCGATTATATAATATACGCTGACGGAGATTAAGGGATATAGAAAAAAGGTTACGAGCAAGCTAAAAATAATCTAAGAATACTCCTTACGAATTATTATTAAGACTTATAAGGCAACCTTTAGCAAGGCTTTAAAAATAAAAATATATATTATACCGATCGATTTTTATATAGATAAGCTAATAGCGAAAATAATAATTAAGCTAAACTTAAGGCGCTCTGTATATATAACTAATAAGATAATAAGCTATATCCAAAGAGACTTAAAAGCGAAAAAAGATAAAAAAAGCAAGGCCTAAAAAATATTAAATATTAAGAAATAAGAATAGATTATTAAATTAATAAGTCCGGGGATAATAGTCAGAATCGCCCCTTATATAATGTCTTTATAAATAATATCTTTAAAAGTTGTTATCCCCTTAGACAAAGAGATAGCGATATATATATATAATATAGATGTAACCTACCCGGGCTAAAGGTTATATTCTAACGGCAACAATAAGAATAAGAATATTATAATAATAATAATAAAAAAGGAATAATTATAAATAATATAGTTCGGAGGCCCCAATATAATATTAATATATTATAAAGAGTTAAAGGGTCTAATCGTTGCTATAGAGAGAATAGCAATAAAATATATAGAAAATATAGCCAAGGAAAGGGAATATAGAATATATTCTAATAATTAGATATTTCTTAAGGTAATAGATAGAATACGCTCGAGCTTTAATTAAGTACAATTAATCCGTATCTAAGCCGTATATAATATAATACGAAGTTAAAAAGTAATATTAGAACTTATATAAATCTTAAGCTATAATAGGATCCTAAGGAACAAAATAGTAAATTAAGCTACTAAATAAGCTTATAACAATATATAGGTAGAAGACCTTTAAAGCGAAGTAGCTATAAAGACCTCTTATATATAAGATAAGTATAAGCAGACGTAGAAGAAAAAGTAAAGAAAGGGGAGCAAAAGACGATAGTTCTTTACTATTGCTTTAAAGATATTATTTAAATACTTTATATTATACGTAAGTAGGCCGAAGCTATATAGCGTATTATTAATATAATTAAGATTAGGGAAAATCGGCTTTAATAAATTCCTATATAAATAACGAGTACTAGGAATAGCTATTATAGAGTATTTATATAGCGAGGGTATTATAACGATAAAATATATTTTATTAATATATCCTTAATAAGTCGCCGAGAGGAGGACTCTTAGGGAGGTTATTAATATTATTAACTTAAGAATATTATTAGGGAGGAGAAAATATATAATAAAAACGATTTATATATTAATCTTGATAAAGATACTTATATAGTTTTAGGCCGTAAAGGCCCTAGCAAGGGAGGTAAAGGAATAATTAGCCTAGTCTAATTTTAATAGCCTTATCCGATAAAGGAAGTCTAAATATACGAATATTTTAAGTAATAAATATTTTAGATCCTTAAAGCTCCGTAGGCGCCCCGTATAGAAGGCGTATATAAGGGGGGAAATATATATTAAAGTCTCGTATAGGCCCGTAGAGGGTATTAAATCGAGTATAAATAAAAAAAATATATATATATATATGAATTATAATCTAATTATTTAATCTATAATAAGATTTTAATAAAAATTTTAAAGATATTAAGTTAAAGTTATTATAATTTAATTAATTTTATATAGTCTTTAAAAATAATAAAGTAAATTAAGATTTAAAAAATAATTTTAGTTACTTAAACTAAAAAGCGAAATAAAGTTTAAAATAAAAAAGTAATTAATTTAAGATAAAAATATAAAAGAAAATATCTTTAGAAAACCTATTTTAAGAAAAGATTATAGTAAATTATATAATATAATAGTTAGATAAATTATTTTAATATAAATAAATATTAAAGATATCTTAAAATTCCTTTATATTTTTATTAGTTATTTAGAAAGTATAATAATTTATAGTATCTTAATATAATTATTTATATAAATTTATTAAGGGATAATTAAGTTTTTATACTCTCTAGATTTTATTATAAATCTAATATTATTAATAACTAAAATAAAGATAAATAATTAAAATTAATATAATAATTTTATTAATAGAAATTAGAAAATATAGTTTATTTTGATTTTGAGTGTTTCTAAGTTTAAGTAAGATAGAAAGTAGCCCGCGAATTTTCTAGACTAGCTTCTAGGCCTAGAATCCCTAGGAGCAGCTAGGAGCGATAGAAGCGAGAACTAAACTTACAAACGAGCTTCTAAGAATATAGATATATATTTATTAATAATTTTCTTTAAATATAGTTATTTAATTATAATATAACGTCAAGTTATAAATATTAATAAAAACTCGACGCTAAATTTAGAGTCTAAGCGAGTTCGATAGGATAAAGCTTAAATTCTTTTTATCTATTAGAAAATGTGGCAAACAGCTCTACATCACGTGACTCTACTAGCGGCTTGGCAAGCACACACATATTTGTACTCTACTTTCTAGCACTAGATTTACTCCTTAGTTCACTCAATACAGGTAGATATTCAACAAATCTCAATATCATCTAGAGATATTAGGGCCGCCGCTCGGGCAGCAGCCTGCAAAATGTTTTGGGATTCTCTACCCGTAGAGATTCAAATGCATATCCTAGAAGCCCTTGTTCTTCATGAAGATTCCGCTCGTTACGCTTCAATCTGTCGAGCATGGCAAACAATCATCGAGCAAAGGATTTTCGCTCGCCTTAAAGTCACGCGATCACGTCTTGCTGGCTTCAGCGACATTGGCTACCGCCATCGGCATTTGGTGAAGTATATATGGTTTTCCATAGAGCCCTCTGAGTACCATTGCCCGCATTGCGGAGGCGTGGGGATCTATAATTGGCATCAAGTTTCTACCAAAACTATCAGGAAGGCGATCCAGGATCTTGTTATCCAGTTGAGTATATGGGAACCAAGCGGCAGCTTGTTACTTGATATCAGCGTCAAGGCTCCAAGCGCCTTGAGGCATTCTTCCAGTACCATCCAATATGGACCTGGTGTTATTTCAGAGCCGAAGAAGGCCAAAATCATTCAATGCTCACATTGGCTCCACGATACAAGCGTCCAGGGTCCGGCTGCGTATTTATTCAATAAAACCACCGACGTTAGCGAGCCCGAGCCCGAGCCCAGCCAAGAAATGCCAAAGGCTAGAGCTGTCACAAGCCTCCTCCTGCGCCGACAAACTCGCCGTCCTTGGAAGTCAGAAGCACTCGAAGAGCTTCTAGACCTTCTTCCCGAGGTCCACGAAATCCATTACGAACCTTGGAGAGACTGGCGTCGAATGGAGGAACAACCCACCAATACAAGTAAGGCTCGAGACACGTTACTGTAGACATAAATTTCTGCTAAAGTTTTGTAGCTACAATGCGGCTATGCGAGTCACTTAGATCTGATCAATTGAGGCGAATGGTGATATTCGAGAACTTCCACGGCAATAACCCAGCCATGTCCTTAGCAGTACAAGCCGCAGAGATTGACACCGGTTACGCCCTTGTCGAAGCCAGTCTCGGGCTTGAGCATCTCGCAGCATCGTTCGTCTCAGATGCTTCACATTTCTTTGATGCATGTCAGAAATGGAACATTTGGCCCAGGCTGGAATCGCTCGCTCTGACCTCGAACGTTCTAAAATCTCAACAGCAGTCTGTCTATATCAACGATCTTCTTGAAACGATTGCGCTAGTAGCCATGAAGATGCCACGGCTAAAATCGATGGAGCTCTGGAATGGCAGGGCAGGGTTTGCGGGTGTTTTCCAATACCAAATATTTGAAAGCGACCGGACTGCTAAGATTACTTGGCGAGGTACTTGGGATCTACCACTAGAGCCTCGTGTTCTGAAAGCATGGCAAGCTGTGGCATCCGAGCGGGTGGACTGCAAGCTTCAGGTCGTTACAGAGATATTGGACGCCAATGTCGTTATCACATCTCATGGCGATGCTATCCGTTACCTGAGGCTTCTGAATACAGTCGTTCATCCCGTTTCGTTGTGGCAGATCCAAAAGGAGACTGCTTATTAAAGTAAGTCTAGGTATCCGTAAACTTTCAGGATCCTTCGGTATGAGGACGACCACGCTGTCTTAGATAGCACCAATCCTGGCACAGATCGGCTGGCTTACCGTGATCTAGAGGCTCTGATTTGTAACGCAGTCTCTCTCGCTCGTCATGCCCCAATCTCTCTAGGACGGCAGATGATTGTGGAGATGGAAGCTGCCTCGTTCATTGTTTCAGTACTGAAGGGGAGGATCTCGCCCAATAGAGCTCTTGGGACCTATCTTCTGCTAGTGCTCCTTCTTCTTGATTTCCTTCTCTTTCTCTATCTTCTTGTGGTTAGTATAGATCGCAACTACATTTCGTGTCTTTGTTGCGCTTTCCTTTCACATTATACTATAGACCCGTTGCTTCCCATGCTTGCTCGGGCAAGCAATTTGTCTGGGATTTTTTTTCGGGAAGGAACGCACGAGGACCTCTGAAAGAAGACTCATAAATTGTTTTTCTCTGTTCCCTTTCTTTTCACATACCACCAACCTCCATCCCCACAACCACAACCACAACAACCACAACAACAACAACAACAGCAACAACAGCAACAGCACCAGCACCAGCATGTAAGTTATGCTTTCATGCAGTGCACCTTTACGTTTCTTCCTGTCGTAAAGCCTTATCCCATCGTGTCTTAGCTGAGCATGTCATGGTATTACATTATCAAGATACGCAGAGGGCAAAGCATGAGCATAGATTCCCTGAGTCCCATACTTGAATCCAGTTCCGTAACGATCTCTCATGAGCATAAATTGGCTAATCGTTGGTTATGTAGGCCTTCCCCGGGTCCGCAGGCCGTGGGTGGGCGCCGCTCCCGCCGCCTGGCCATCAGGACGTTGCGGGCGGAATTGGCGGTGGCCGAAGACGCCGTCTTTGCCGCCGCTCGTAACGTCCTGGCCGGCGGGGGGGCGGCCGCCATCCAGACGTGGAGGCGCTGCCTCTACCGTGAGATGGCAATGCGCGCGGCTTTGGCCGCAATGGTGGACTTCGAGCTCGGTGAGTGAAATGGTTTACTTCTTCTATTCTTCAACCCATTCTGTATGAGGTCAAGGACTTGTTCGCCGAGTCAAGTCAGCCTGCGAATTTCTAGCCTAGAACTGACATTGGACTGTTCATAGGTTAGATGACGAAAAGCTTCGGGTGGGGGGGTGGGTTGTTGTCCAAGGCTTGCGCACTGTGAGAGAAAATTAAGGCCTTGAGGCGCTTTGCTCAAGGTCAGTCGTGCATTACCTGTCTATTCGCCTCAGTAGGGTTTACATTTTTCTAGCAACGGAATCACCTTTTCCACAGCGAGGATGTGTGAGATCAGGAAATATACCAACATATATCAAGCCAAATAACCCTCCAGGAATGTACGTTTTTGGTTGGGTGGCCCAAACCGACAGGATGCCTCCTTTAGAACATACCTACAAAAATCCTTCCGCCTTCTCCTCCTTTCTCCACCAAACAATGGCTGCCGCCTTCTGAAAGATCCAGCAAGTATCTTCCGAAGCCTTTGTTTAGCTGGCATCTTAGCCGTACGTCTTTCCAGCAACGGCCAACGGGTTCCTGTTGCGAGGATGCCTCCGTTAATAAAAACCCCAACAAAGCCTTCCGCCTTCTCCTCCTTTCTCCACCAAACAGTTGCCACCGCCCTCACAAAGATTAAGCAATCTACCTCCCAAAGCCTTTGTTCAGCGGACATCTCAGCCTAATCCTACACTTAATTCCGAACATGGGGCCCTGATTCGGCCTATGCTATAGCGAGCCAACTTAGAACGACTTCTCGATACCTTATTCCGAGTAACACTGGACTTAAATCCCTTTTAGAATACCTGCGAGCAAGTCAGAAAGCCACCAGCTGCATCAGCGACCATAGCTTCTTGGCTATCCGCATTCGCCACTTTATCCTTTCCTGAGTCTCCTCCCATCCCAGAGACATCTGACCACCGAACCACCAAGCAATGGATTTGTAGCTTGGTTGTTATTCAAAGGGATATGGGTGAACTTTTGTCCATCGGGATGTGGGTGGGTTGTTGTCCACCGGGTCGTGGGGGATGAGTTGTTGTCCACCGCGGTGTGGGTGGGTTGTTGTCCACCGGGTCGTTGGGGGTGGGTTATTGTTCACCGGGGTGTAGGGGATGGGTTATTATCCATCGGGTTGTGAGGGGTGGGTTGTTGTCTATAGGGGTGTGAGTGGGTTGCTGTTCATTGACGTACGGGTCCCTTTGCTATCGGACTGCTCTGAGTTGGTCGGTGATTCCTGCTGCAGGAGAATTCTCCGCTAAACCCTAGCTAGATTAGTCTAGCAATAGCGTAGTACTTCTGGGAAGTCTCCTAGAGACTCTTTCTAGAATTAATTGTCGTCTTCTTTCGATAGAACTAGGTTCCTTATTCTTTAATTATTAAGAGATCTTATCTAGATTGTTCGTTATCTTAAAGAGAGATTTTTTATTCTATTAATTATCTTTTTATTATTATTTATTATTGTTTTTAAATAACTTATATTAAAATCTAATCTATTTTGAAAGTTTTTAATTTTAAAGTATTATTATAGTTTTAATTATTTTATAAGTTTCTTAAAAGAATTAATAGTTTATATAATTAAATAGTATAGATATAGAGAAAAGAAAAAAAAGAGAAAAGAGAAAAGAATTAGTTATTTTTATATTGCAGCCGCTTATATAACCTCGGGTGCTAAGGCCCTAAAGGGTTACTATAACACGTGATCGATCGCTATATCGCCCGCTAAGTATAGCGATATATCGGACCTTACTTTTGCATAATTAGTTATAAACCAATGCATAATTAGTCATGGACCATTAGTCATGGACTATTAGATAGCTAGGCTGTGTACCTATCGATAGAGACAATCAATCATTATATCCAAATATTGAGAAGACTATTGGCTCTGAATAAGCCAAATCAGGCCGGTATTCAGCTAGACTACTAGCTAAGTACAATATTTGATAGTAATAGCTATTCTACGTTAGCTGGTTGACTAGTTGAACAAGAAACTATTATCTTCTACTATCGGAATAGCTGCTAGACTAGCTGCTCTATTAAGCCTATTATCTATACGACCTATTAAATAGTCTAATAATATAGATAATCTTTATTATTTTTTTATTTACTATTTAATAACTTTATACTTCTCGTCCGATAGATTAGAGGCTATTAGGCTTTATCTTTTAAAAACGCTAAGCTTTCTCTTGGATTATTTGCTATTATAGCCCTACTCTTTCCCTATTAATTTTTTATTAATTTTTCTAAAAACAAAACTCTCTTGCTCGTTAGGAGCTATATTAATTAGCTATTCGATTATTTGCTCCCGATTCTTATTAATTTTTTATATTAATCGATATTCTGACTTTATTTAGCTAAAGTTTCGACGACTCTAGCCGCTTTCTTAATTTTCAATTAAAAGAATTTATTAATTCGGATTATTTTTAAGCGGATTTAATATTGCCTTAAGCTTATTAGATAATCTTTTATGTTTCTAAGAATTCGATTAATCCTTTCGCTATATTACCGCTAATTTTATAGCTATTAGTTAGATTTCTTCGAGCAAAGTCTAGATCCTAGTCGATTTAACTTATAATTTACTAGCCTAATAATTAGGTAATTGATAAGCCGTCCTCAAAAAAGGAAGTTAAATTGTTTATAATAAGGAATATTTATTTATTACCTAACGAAAATCGGACCCCGCTAATTAATATTAGGCCTTTACTCAAGACTATCGAGACGAGTCTATTTATCTTTATTAAAAATAAAGCCTTATCCGACTTATTATTAAAAACAAGGCCTTATTTGATTTATTATTAATATAAAAAGAAGTCCTTACTTTTTAGTTACCCTTTACTCAAGAGACTCGGGAGGATCGAATAAGTATTATTTATTTATTAATTTAGCCGTCAATTAGTCCATTAGCTTCAAGTTTCTTTAATTTATCAATTTCGATTTTATTATATAAATCTCTATTTTATACTCCTTTATTTTGCGCCTTTAGGTCGTCTACCTTAAAATAAAATAGGGTTAAACTATTATTAATTTAATCGTTAACGCTGTCGCTAATCTTTATATAATTTACGATTAATATTCCTTTATTATATACCTTTAGGTCGTCTACTTTAAAGCAAAACGCAGCTAAACTATTATTAATTCGATTATTAGCGTTATTATTAATTTTTATATTACCTACGATTAATCGTCCTCTCGCTCTTTATACTTTACGCTATCTATAGGAACGAAAAGACTTGCCTATTATTTTAGACAGCTTAGGACTTTCGATTAAAATTAATAATTTAATATCTCTTAATCGGCCTTTAGGCTACTTTTGATATAGTCCGCGACGAATCAGAACGGCTATTAAAGAGCAGAATATAATATATATAGCCTTTATCTTTAAATATTAATTAAAGATATCCTTCCTACGAAAGAATTCGATTGTATTATTTTTATCTTAGGAATCGGGATCTTAACCTCAAGAATTATAGATTAGTACGGCGAACTATATATTATTATCTGTTAATACCGATGAGGCTATCGCTATAACTAGTCTAGACGACGTAGATCTTCGACGAATTCGTAATCTTATCCGAGAGGAGATTAGTAATATTTATAAAGAATTAAATTAAAAGGGTTTACCTAATCCGCCGGGTAATAAAGGAGAGTCTAGTCTGCTAAATTTATAAGGAATTAGCCTAGGTAATAATAGATAGTTAAAATTTTATATTATTTAAATCGGGTTTTTTTATCCGGGCGTACCTAAATCCTATAAATTAGGAAATATTATTTATAATTATAAAGAGATAATTTTCCGAGAAGTTTATACCTTTATAAACCGTATTAACGACTACTCTTACCTTTTAAGAGAGAATTTAATAAAAGAAAATTTATCTTTTTATCTATAAGAAACGGCTCTAAGTTAATACTTAAAGGAACTAGACGACTTTAAATAAAGAGTTTTCTATATTATATTATTATCCGAATTTACAATTACCTTTATTAATCGATTTAAAATAAGAATTAAAAAGGCTTTCGATAAATTATATTTAAAGACCAATTCCTTAATAGATATTAAAAATAAATAGGAGCTATAAATATATTTTTAAAATATTTAACTATATATCTTATCCGTAGGTATCTTAGACGAATACGCTTAACTTATATAAATATAAAATAAATTAAATATCGAACTTAAATAGCTAGTCGATATATTAAATATATATATTTTAATTAAAGACTTCGCTAAAGAGCTCAAGATAAAGCGAGCTTTATAAAAGGAAGCTAAATAATATTAATAAGATAACCGATTTTCGGGGAAGTTTAAAAAGAATAAATTAAATAATTATTAGCCCTAATTATTTCAAAATAATATTTATAAAGGCTATAATTACGACTAGCGAAACTTTAATCCTCTTTATAATAATCCTTTCTATAAATAATAACCGTATTAGCCTTAGGGAAATTAGCTATATTATTTATTAAGATATTTATAATATCCTTAATAAATTCTATTAGCTGAGAAATTATAAAATTAATTATAGAATAATACTCCGCCTGTCTCGCGTTAACTTGCTATTATAACTTCGATAACTAATACCTAAAATAAAGTATCTAGAAACCGTTAATCTTTATAATAATTAAAATAACCGATATAATTATTATATAATTAAGGTAAACCGCTAAAAGACAATTATAATTTATATTAAAGAGGCCGAAGAATATATAAATAGTTATATAAATTTCGAAACTATTAAAATCGAGATTATTAAAATCGAGATTATCAAGATCAGTAATAATCGATAGCGATTTATTATATTAAAGAATATAATATCAAGGATTATCTTAATATTTATTATTAAGATTAAAACTAATATACTTTCTCTAATAAATAGGAATAAAAAAACAATAAAATATTTATATCTCTATCTTTTTTGAATATAATTCTTATAGACGATTAGGATATAATAACGAATATAAATTATATAATAACGTATTTTATCGAGTTAGCGCCTTAAAAGATATATTTATATTAACGATATTACGAAGACTTCGCTTTAGGAAACGTATTATATAAATATTTAGAAATCTATAAGAATAAAATCTTAAAAATAGCTGATTTTATATTTAATAATAATTAGGCTATTTAAGTAGATACCTTTATTATAATTAAGGATAAATAATTTAAGATTATTAAATCGATTTTATAATAAGTAAAAGGAAATAGTCTTTTGTTCTAAAATTTTATTTTATTATATTTAGGGTACTTTTCCTATTTACTAAACTATTTTTCGTTATATATATCGATTCTAAATATATAATATCTCTTATTGATAGATAATTCTTTACCGAAATCCTTTTTAATATTATTATCAAAATTACGGCGATCCTTATTAATATAAAAGGGATAAATTCCGTTAGGTATTTAATTAATAAATATATTATTATTGATATCTATATCTCTAGCAAGGTCAATAAGAAGACGATTATAATATATATTTAAAAAGAAGTCTATCTTATAGATAATCTTAGGGTAAAAATATTAATAGAAATAAATATATTTAAATTAGAAAGAATTAATATTAATATAAATAAGACCGAACTAGTAATAAGGAGCTATTAGAATTTAATCGCTTTATTTAAATCTCTATAAAAGATAATATAAATATCTAATAGATTATAAAAAATAAGAAATAAATCTTAATTCTATCTCGGATAATAATAAAGGTTTTAATTAAACTAGGGTCTATAGTCTAGCTCCTTAATCAAGATTACGTATTTAAGTCAAAACTTAATAATATTTATATATATATTGTCGATATTAATTTATCCTATGTATATATTGAAAACAACTCGATTAAGGAACGGATCCTATTAAGGAATATTAAGATAAATATATCAATTAAATATAAGAAAGAGTCCTGCTATAATATTACTCTAAAAAATTATCTATTAGCCGTTAATCGGCTAGAGATAGAAATAAGCGTCTTAAATAATTTCTAAAAAATTAAATTACCGAATAAAATCTTAATATTTGATAATAAGTTCTAAGTTTAATAGATCGCGTAATTAATTAATAAGTTCTCTATTATTTAAGAGGATAACAAAAGAGTTATCCGACTCCTTAAAGAAGAATAAATAATAGTTCCTTTAATAATAAACTAAAATTTATCTTTTATATTTAAGCTATCTTAAAAGATCTACCCTTTTAAACCTGTCGACCGGAAGATAATAAATAATAAATTTAGTAAATTATATATTTAAAGTTAAATAAATTAATCTTTAGAGCTATTTCTGTTTATATTCCTAGTCTTCGTTATCTAAAAGATTATATATAAGGGGCCTAAAAGGATCCCCAAATAAAAGGCTAAAATAATAATTAATATATATAGCCTTAATAAGAGGACTATAATTAACTCTTATTTATTATTATTTTAAACGAATATTATTAGAAGCCTCTTAGGAAAAAGCAATATTAATTTAATAAATAAACTAGCCTTCTTCTTTCAATTCCCTGTTAAAATAGATAATTGTTATAAGTTTATTATTATCTTGTATCGAGGACTAGAGTATCTTAATATAATTATTATAAAATTTAAAAATATATTATTATTCGTTTAATAAGTAATAAACAAAGTATTATAATTATTAAATAAGTTTACGAAAATATATATCGATAATATCGTATTCTTCTCGGATACCTTTAATATATATTTAAGCTATTTATATTATCTTTTCTATATTTTAATAGAAATAAATATTATTATTAGTTTAAAGAAGACTTTCCTCAATTACTTTAATATTACCTTATTAGGCTAAAAGGTCGATATTTTTAGTTTATTAATTACAGAAGAGTATATTTAGGCTCTATATAAGATCGCTTTTCTTAAAGATTTAAAAGTCCTCGAACGTTATTTAAGTTTGACCGGATAGATACGTAATAAAATCGGATATTATTCTTAATTATTTAAACCTCTTAAGAATAAAAAGACTCGTCTATTAAAAGGTTTATTAGCTAAGGGTAATAAAAAGTATCAAATTTATAATAAGATTATAGCTGTTAATTAGACTACAGCTTTATTAGAATCTTTTCGATTCTTATAGAAGACTTTCTCCTCTCCAAACTTCCTTATTTATTATAATCGATTTAGACGAACGTATATTGATTCTAATACCTCTAAGGAAATAAGCTATAAGATATTAATTTATTATATAAAAAGAGACCTAATCTTTAATAAGTTCCTAAAGGCAGATATCAAATCAATCTTATTCCTTTCCAAGTTGCTAAATAGTATAGAGACGCGCTACTAGCTTATTAAATTAAAAGTAGCCTATTTTATCTAGACGATTAGAAAGGTTAGATATTTAATAGAAAACTGTTTTTTGCTATTTATTATTTTTATTAATTATTCTATAATAATAGGTATCGCTTTTTAAATTATATTATCTACGTTATCCGTTAATAAACTTAACCTATATCTAGTTCGAGTATTTTAATACCTTTTGTAATTTGATTTAAATATTCGCTATTATTTTAATAAACAATATATAATCCCGGATATACTTTCGAGACTGATTAAGATCTCGAATATAACTTATTGTTTATTTAATAAAGACAAGGGGATATTAAATAAGGCCTTTATTTATTATTATTTTCTAATAAAAATAATATTAAAATTTAAAGATCGGCTTATTAAATCGTATTCCTCCTAAAAGAAATAGACTAAGATTTACGAAAATCTATTTATAAATAATATAATATTGGGGATTACTTTCTACCTCGTTGATAATCTTATCTATTTTATTAATATTGAAGGTTAGACAAGATTATATCTTATTAAGGAATTCGAGAAAAAGGTCTTTTAGTAAACTTATAATAAGAATATTTATATAAACTTTAATAGGATATATTAGATTATAATTTCAATATATTTTTTTAAGAAACTAACTTGTCGTCTAAGGCAATATATTTATTATTATTATAAATATAACCTGAATTAGATTAGACGATATTTAATTTATAATTCTTTAATTCTTATTCAAAATTTACCAATTTCTTATTATATAATTATAATAAATTTTGTTTTAACTTTACTAAAAATTAATACCAGGCTTAATACGGTCCTTTCTATTATTTATAAATTTTTTAAATAAGTAACGCTTTTGCCTAACAAGGATACTTATATTGCTAAGGATTAGGCAAATATCTTGCTTAAAGGACTTATAAATTAGAATTTACTTAAAGCAATAATTAACAACCGAAACAGGAAATTTATATTAAGTTTTTAAAAATAAGTTTTTATTAAATTAAATATTAATTTTCTAATATTTACGGCCTATTATTTTTAAATAAATAGGTAATCGGAACGTATCAATTAGATAACCGAGATTACGTTTTAATATTAATTTATTAGCTATTAAGGAGAGGACTAGATAAAGTTTTTGCCTTATTTATAATTTATATTAAATAATCTCCTATTTAATTTTATAAGAAATTTTTTAAATAAATTGTTTTATAGTTTTTGTCTTTAGGATACGCTATTACTATTTAAACCGGATAAAACGAGTAATACCAATTTCCTTAAAGCAAGACAGATAACGAGGCAAAAAATAAAAGAATTTATTATATAAGTTAATTTAAAGCTTAAGCTATAATATAACCGATATTACTGCTTATTAAAATTCGAAGAAGGTAGCAACGTATTTCTTAAACTATATCGGGGATATATCGTCTTCGATAATAACCGTCTTAAGCTATTTAATTAATATATTAACTTATTTAAAATCTTAGCTAAAGTCGGCTATTTAATATATCGATTATAATTCCCGGCTTATTAAAAGATTTATCTTATTATTTTTATCACTTAATTCGAGCTAGTCCTATTCGGTAATAATTTATATATAAAAATAATTAAATCGAATAAGACTAGCCCTATCGCAGAGTTTAATAAAGATTAATATAACTTTGAGGTCGAGAAACTCTTAGGACGTTAAGTATAAAAATATAATATAAAAATAATTATTATCGAGTATTTTGTTTAATAGAAAGACTAAAGTCTTAAATATAATAAATAATATAACGAAAACCTCCTAATAAATATATTAAACTTTATTAAAGAATACGAATTAAATTATACTTTAAAGACGAAGTCTCTATTAAAGCGGAATAAAAAGCTCGCTAGTCTTATAGGCTTTAATATTATTATAGCCGAACTAAAAAAGAGAAGTCGCTTAAAAGACTCTTTATAAATAATCGCTAATAAATTTAAGAAATAATAATATTAAATTATTATTTTTGTTAATATTAAAAGTATCTCTTTATTAAGGACAAATCGCTAATATCTTTTTAAATTAGTAATATTTTTCTTATCTTTTTATTTTATATTATAAAGTTTATAATTAATTATTTTCTTTTAATTTTTTATTGCTTGATTATTCTTATTATTATATATTAACTTATTTATTTTATTACCTAATACTCTATTTTTGCTCTATCGAATAGTCTGGTATTCGACCTTTTATATAAAATTAATAATTAATTTAAACTTAAGCCTTTCTACCTCGTCCCTCCAATTTAGTTATTATAATAAAAGATAAATTCGGAACGATATTTAAAGGAGATAACCTTATTAAATATTTAAAAAAAGCTATTTATAAGTACCGTCTTTAATTTATTATATATTAATATATCAACCTATTAATAAATTTCGGACCGGATAACAATATTTTTTTACCTTAATAAATTAAATTTATCGATTCTTTAAATAATATTATTTAATTTATATTAAATTATTATTTTTCCGACTTTATAATATACTCTATTATTATAGCCGGCGTCGTTTTTAAGAAGCGTAACAACCGTTAGCCCTATATCTTCGATAGCAACGGCAATATTCAAAAGACGAAACTAAATATAGGCCGATTTATATATATAAAGTATTAAGGGAATGTCTTTGATATTATTTATAAAAAATATTATAAACTATAAGGAGACAAAGGAACAGAGGCCGGCTATAAGAAATTTATATAAAAAATAATAAAGATTTTATTTATTAATAACAAAAATATCTATTTTATATTTAATAAAATATACAAATCTGAGTCTGATTAGCCTATTATTACTAGAATAGCCTTCGGCGGACTTATTACAATATAAACGATTCTAACGAAAGTAGAAGCTAATTATATTCAAATAAAATAAGCGAACGCCTTTATTGCTAATAAAAAAAAGGAGGAAGATAATATTATAACAAAGAAGTAAAATAAGGAAAATATAAAGATTAATTATTATTATTAATAGAACTATAAAAGCTATTTATAATAATATTAAATCTATTATATTTATTTTAATCTATTAGAGAGTTTCTCAAGCCTATAATAAGTACTTATAGCTAGTTCCGGAGACGGTCTATATAAGAATATATTTAGAGCAAAAGCTCGCTATCAAACTAAAAGACGACTTCCCGAGGGTATTTAATATATTCAAGGTTTAAATATATTTTAACGGCGACCTTAAGGAGATTATTAAATTGACCTTAAAGTATTTATATAAAGATTCAAGTAATTCCGGAGCTATATCTATATTAAAACCTTATCGATTTAAATATATAAAGGCCGGCTCCGCTATTAAGATTAACTAATTAGCTAATACTTTAATTCAATAGTCTACCGGCTTATTTAAATATATTTCTATTTAATTATCTTTTAATTAAATTATTTTATAGCCTATATTTCTATTATTAGACCCGTTGTTAGTTGTCCGTCTAACTCTATTTTTATATTTATTGCAAATAGTATTTTGTTAATCTCCTTATTATATAGCTTAACGGATATAGTCCTTATAGCCGTTCTTATTAAAGGAAGACCAGGACCGATTCGTAATTTAAATAAAAAATTATTTAAGTTGAGATTCAAGTTTATATTACTTTTATTCTAGCTGTCGCTTGATACCTACCTCGTAAAATTCAAATATAATATTAATTAGGGCGATATCTTTCTTTTTTCTCTTTCTGCTTTGCTTGCTATAGTCTATAGCCAATAATCCGTAGGTTACGGACATTATTAGTAAGAGGGATATATTATATAATTAATTATAGACTAATACATAGTTAGTTATAGACTATTAGTTATAGACTATTAAATAGCTAGGCTATACGCCTATCGATAGAGACAATCAATTATCATATTCAAATATTGAGAAGACCATTAGCTCTGAATAAGCCAAACCAGGCCGGTATTCAGCTAGACCACCAGCTAACTGCAATACTTACTTACTTAAGTCGCCTAGGTCGCGCAGTAAGCTAGGCGAGTAGGGTAAGATATCTTATATATATAAATACGTTTATTTATAGCCTATAGATCTCTTTATATTTAATATAATTATTCTATTATAAGAATTAGTTATAACTAGCAATAATATTATCTAATCCTTTAATACTCTGCTCCTATTAAGAATTAACCCTGTACTTAAGTTAACTAATACTATTATTAATATAGTTAGATCAAAAACAGTCGATATAAAAAACTTCTATTTTTGAAAACGTCTAAATCAACTCAAAACACCGATTAGATTGAAGAGGAGAACGAGAGCTCGCTAACAATATATCTACGTATAAGGATGTAATAGTATAACAGAGTATAAGTAGAACAGTCCTCGTAGTTGCAACAATAGTAAAGCGTATAGGAAATATAATAGTAAAATATTGATACTACTAACCCTCAACCTCGTATAGAGGGTAATAATAAAATTAATAATTATTAATAGAAAGAGGGGGGAATACCCGATTAATAAAGTCGAAGAGCGACCTTTCTCTTATATCGTAATAATATAATAAATATTAATAAGAATATTAATATCGAGGTATAATAGAAGCGATACTAAAGTATATTCTTATATTAAGATTTATATATATCCTTATAATTATCCCTTCCTTAAGGTACTAGCCCCTAATACCTAAAGCAAGCGAGATTCGTAAATTATAGGCTTATTAAAAATTACTACTACTTTGATTATAAAAGGAAAAGAGTCTCAATATATTTATATACGATTTCTAATAATATTATATATTCAAAAACCTCTTAACCTTATAAGATACGAAAGAGGAAAACCTATTATAATATTATATTATTAATATCGTAAATACCCTATAATATATATATAACAAATAATAGAACTGGCGCCCGAATTATATATTTAATTTAAATATTTTACCGACTTTACCGTTACTACATCTATATAGCGATAAGGTCATATAGGCGATATAAAGAAATAATAATAAAAAGTTTTCTTTAAACTTTTTCTTTTTAATTAATAATATATATATACCTCTGCGCCGTAAGTACTACGATATTAGTCCGTATACTTATATATATAATAGAATAGATATTAATATTAATAGCAAGTCCTTATTATTATTATAACTATAATAGTAAGTTGAGTATACGTTCCGGTAGGGAAGTATTAGCTAATTAAATAAACAATAATAATAACAATTACTACTATTATCAACATAAGTTACTACAGACTTTCTTAAGTCTATAATATTTTATTTAAGGGTTTTATAAGCAGTATAATATATATATACGTCTAGACTATTAATAGAATATATATATATATATTATAATCGCAAAATATATATATATATATTTATACCCTTGAGTATTATATCTCGCGTATACTTATAGTAGTTAAACAGCAATTATTCCGCTTTATAACGATTATAATATTATTGCAAGTAAATACTTCGTATTTATACGCTTGTTTAATACTTGCGCTGCTAATATTTAATTATATTTTAATATATATTTATAATAATATATTATTAAATATTATATACTCCTACTCGGCTGCAAAGCTCGTAGTAATCAGTATCAGTTATACTATTATATAATACCTTATATTTGCGTTTGCAATTACGTAGTTATATTGTAATATATATAATATATCAATATATTGCTCAATATATTCTATTATTTATATTTTATTTTATAATATTATTATATAGTTGCTCTGTAGCCGCTTTGTTGCTTTAGTTAATATATAATTAGATAAAATCTAGTCTTTGCCTCCGTTATTTATCCGGCGCCCTTTATAGAGAGGAAGGTATAAATTATCTAAAACCCTAATAAAAATATTTATATAAATATTACTATTAATAAAGGAAGGGGTTATTTAAGTATTTAGCTCTATCTTATAGGTTTTATATAAAAATACGAGTCCTTGCTATCTAATTGCAGGCCGGCGGTATATTAAAGACCGAATTTATAACCGGGTCGTTTCTTTTAAATAATTATTAGACTATAAATAAGGCCTTTAATAGGGTCAAATCGAAATCCGGCCTTAAGACGATATAAATCTTAATAGCGTTAATAAAACGTATAAATAACCTCGCTGTTTAAATAGGTAGCCTTCGTACCGGCCTAAGAAATATAGGGTTCGATATTATAATACTAGCGTCGTTAGACGTAGGTAGCGGGAGTAGAAGAGAAGAATCGAAAAATAGAAAAGAAAATATAAATAATATATTATTCTTAATTATTCTATATATACAAAGATATTATTAATATTATATAGCCTATTGTTTCAGGCGGCATTACGGGGTTAGGGGATAATAACCTTAGCCTAAGTTTAATAATAAAAGAGGAGGCGGAGGAAGAAAATATAAGATTTTCTTTTTTTTATAATTATATTATTATAAGAGATTTTTGATTTCGCTTAGCTAATTATATATAAGCGGAGATAAAGGATATAAAGGCAATAAAAACGGAGGCGAAACAAATATAAAAAGTAATAAAGAAAAAGGCGAGGTAAATAATTAAAAAAGCAAGAAAAATAATATATTAAACTGTTCGTAAGAACGAAATAACGGGTAAACCGCTAAATTAAACTTTAAAAGATAGTTGCCTTTAAATATTATTTAATATAGAAGCCAGGGAGCTTCTCTATCCTTAGCAAATAAATTATATTTATAAGATATATTTTTTCTCTTTTTTGCTTTTAAGCTTTGACCGTCCTATAGGCTTAGCTAGTAAGTATTAAGCTCCCTTAGCCTTTAAGTAATTAATAAAATTGTTGCTTCTTTATCTTGCTATTGAAGTTCCGAATATACTCCTTAATATTTCTTATAATATTTTTATTAATTTATTTGTTATATTCTAGGCCCTAGCCTTTCTATTTAACTTTGTATTAAATAACTTCTTTACGACGGTATTTTTCTAATACCTCTTCGATTTCCTATTCTTTTTAATTATTTATTAACTTTAATAAGGGTATATACTCTTAGTTATTCTCTTATAAATTATAATAAAACTCTAGCAAAAAGATATAAAAAATTAAATATATTCGATATATAATAAATAATACTAGTCGGTAAGCTTATACTCTAATTACGTTAATTATTTTAAATAAATTAATAAATTTATATAATAGCTTCCGAATTAGTCGCTTCTATTTTAAGTTCTTAATAGATAATATAACAAGACTATTTATTAAGAATATTTATAATTTATATTTTTTATTATAACATTTCTCTTGTTAAGCAATAGCTTTGCAATAATTTTTTATAAATTTTATATATATTAATTATAGTTTCTCTACCCTCTTCTTAGTTATTAATACCCGCTTATTCTTAAGCGTTTCGTCCTCGAAACGAATAATAAGGTAATAACTATAATATATATAGAAAGGAGTTATTCTTAAAGATTTATAATAATTATTATTATAAGTAAACTTTATTAGCGATAATAATATAAATCAATTATTTTACTCTTTATTATAATAGATTCGCAAGTACTATTTTAAGGTTTGATTCTGCCTTTCTATAATATCGTCGGTTTGAGGGTAGAAAATAGTTAATAATTATCTTTTAATTTTAAAATAATAATATAGCTCGAATTAGAAGTTGCTCGTAAATAGCAACTTTTTATTAGAAATTATATTTTTTAAAATATTATAGTTACTTATAATATCCAAAAATAAATTGGCTAACTCTATAGCTATTACCGTTTTGTTAATAAGGATATAATATACTATTTTACTAAAACAATCGATAATAATTAATATTATATTATATATATATCCGCGCCGTTTACTCGGCGGCAGGTTAATAATAAAGTTTATAACTATTTTTATCTACGGCCTTCTAGGCTATAATAGGCTAACGAGCTTCTTATATAGTTTATATTATTATATCTTTATATATTGATAAATATTGTATTCTTTGATATAATACTTAATATATACTACGATATCTTTTTAATAATACTTCTATTTAAGTAACTCGAGTATTTTAACTGCTTTAAAATACCTAGTCAAGGGATCGTTATAATACTGTTTAAAGAATTTTTATTATAAGACTTTATTTCTTAAGACGTAAAAGTATCCTCGAGTAGTTAAAATCCTATTAATAAATTTTTATAAATTATAATAATACTTTTGCTAGCTCTCTATAAGTTCTTTGCTAGCTAATCGTACGTTCTTAACAAAGCTATCGCTTTATTATAAGACTTTAATTAAATTTATAATTTTAATATTATAATCTTTATAAATCGTCTTATTAATTATATTAATAATTTATTAAGATAAAAGCTTTATATAATTAATTTCTCGAAGTATTCCTTTGATAAATACGTTAAACCTATATTCTATATATAAATTAGAATCCTATAATATAAGTTTAATTTATAAAATAAGTAATAATTGTCTTAGATCTTCTAATTCGCCTTCGTAATCGGAACGCCGCGATAATATATTAATAGGGTTTGTTTTTCTAAATCGATAAGAGATTTCAAAATTATAAGTTATTAGTTTAAGAACTTATCTAGCTTGTTTAAAAGTTAATTCCTTAATATTTATAAAACTTCTTAAATTATTATAGTTAATTAGGATTTCTATAATATAAGTATTATCGTTTAAGTAATAGCGCTAATATATAAAGATATCGATAATAGCTAATAACTCTTAATTATATACCTCGTAATTCCTTTCTATAAATATTATTTTCCTAGACTAGAAGATAATAAAATATTATAATTTATTATTATAATATTATAATAATATTATAATTAATATAAACCCAGAAGTATCCGTCTTTAAACGAATCTTCCTATTAAAATTAAAATATATTAATAGAGATATTTATATAAAAGCATCGTAAAACTTATAAAATATTATCGTAGTACTTTTTAGCTATTCGAAGATATTAAATTTCTTTCCTCCCTTATTACCTTTTAATAGGTCGGTTAAGGGGCTCGCCTCCTTTAAATAATTTCGAATAAAAGGCCGATAAAAATTTGCGAAACCTAAAAATTACTAGAGCTTATAGAACGATATTAATATAAGCTATTCTATAATAATTTTAATTCTCTCTAGGTCTATAGAGATATCTTTAATAAATATTATTAAACTTAAGAATTTAACTTTAATAATATTGAATTTATATTTGAATAATTTCGCAAATAAGGAAAATTTCCTTAATCTCTTAAGTATTTTATATAAATAATATTAATACTCCGCTAGGTCCTCTAAATATATTAAAATATTATTTAAATATATTATATAAATTATATTAATTAAACTGCTTAAGGCTTTGTTGATATAAGCTTAAAAGGTAGCTAAGGTATTAATTAAATTAAATAATATAATTAATTATTTAAAATATTAATACCGCGTTCGGAACGTAAATCTTCTATTTATTATTATTCTAAATTTATATATAGTAATATACCTCCTTGAGATTCAGCTTAGTATATCGTTTAATATTATATAAGCGATCTAGCGTCTCCGTAATTAGGGGGAGTAAATATCTATTCTTTTTAATTATTATATTAAGACCCCTATAGTCTACGTATAACTATAGAGTATTATTCTTTTTAAGGATAAAGATAATCGTTATTTTTATTAATAAAATTAATATACAAATTATACCTCGCGTAATTATATTATTTAGATAGCGACGTAGTTCCTTAAGCTTTAGCTTGAATAAATTGTAAATAGGCCGGTAAAGAAAATCTTTACCTTTTAGCTTTATTATATAGTTACCTTCTTTAAAAACTAATAATTTAATAGCCTTTTTTTTTAAAGATATCTTTATAGTTTTTGAGTTTCTCGGGCAAGACTATATTTTCGCCTCGAGTATAGACTAATATTATTATCGTTATATAAATTACCCTAAAAGCTTCTTCTCTTAAAATATTTAATATCTTTAAGTATAAATTTATCGGCAGCAAGAGGAAATTGCTACCTTATCGCTTTAAAATCGATATATATATAAAGCTCTCTTAGACCTAATATCTTAATAATTAGTTAAAGCCTGATCTAATTAATTATATAAAAGAGCAATTCATATTCTTTTTGACGACCCTAGTTATCCTTTATATTAAAGCAAATATAATAGGCTTTATAATAATATATAACCGACCTACTAATTGATTTGGATACAGGCAAACTACGTTCCTTATATAGAAAGCTATATAATATTATTAAATATTAACTAATTAATATAAATATTAACTTATAATTTAGGAGGATTTCGGTAGGCTGATCTCCTTCGGGGGTATATATAATAATATTATCTATATTTAATAGTAACCCTACTTCTATTTTTCCCTTTTACTCCGCTTGCGAGATTTCTATAGAGCGATATCGTTTTCCGCCTCTATAATAGAATCAACTAGGTATTTAATAAAGCAATCCCTTTACTAATAATTTACTTCTTTATAATAGAAATAATTATTATTCTCCTCCGGGGAGTAAATACGCTTATTATTATTAATAAATATATAATTAGGGTTGTTAGGCTCCTTACAGCTACCTTTCGCTTTATAATTGAATTAAATATAAGCCTTTCTTAATTCCTTTTTAGGTCGATTTGTATTTAAAGACCTATCCGAATAATTTAGCTGGGTTACCCTTTCTTTTAAGGGGTAAGTGTCATAGTCATGCAACGCATACACTATGAGCATGAGAATGGGTGTGTTGTTCAGCTGCAGTGTTGTTCATCTGCTACTAAGCCTATTCGGGCCTAGCGTATAATACTGCTTGAGCTTCATATATATAAACAGCTTTAGGAGACCGTTTGTACTCTCGCTCCCTAAGCTTATTATCTTAATCAACAGTACTGAATACTACCTATATATACGGTCCTGATATTATAATAAGCTTAACCATCTTCTATAAGGAAGAGAGAAATAGGTATATCGTTATATATACTCAGCCAGCTCGATTGAGCAACCAGTTGGAATATTACTAGTACTATTGATAACCTCCTAGGCTATTATTATTGATAGCAATACTAGTACTATCGCTCTCTATATTAGAAGGATCAGCTAGATATACGAGATAGTAGCTTAACTAGCTATACCTAATCCAAAATATTATTACTTAAATATCAATATATCAATTCTTCAATTCTTCAATACTTATCCAAAATACCAATTCTCCTCCGAAACAAATATATATATATTATTATCTAACAACCTCCGTTACTCCGCTCTACTCCGCTCCGCTACCGGCCAATAAATAACCTCTTAATTGAATACGTTATTACTATTCCTCCTTAACAACCTCCTCTATCTCCTCCGTCGTTTTAAGAGAGCTCTACTACTAACCCTACTATTGCTACCGTCTATCAGCTTTCGAGTACCAGTTGAGAACCTTTAATATCAATACTAATCTACTCCGTACCGCAAGAGCTCTCTTAAACCTATTACTTAATTTACTTACTTTACTCTACTTCCGCTCCGCTATCGGCAAATATATGACCTCTTAATTGAGTATATCAACAGTACAAACCTCAGCAAATATATAACCTCTTTATTGAGCCTGTCATTACCAATACAAAAGAGCAAGGAGAAGCCTATATAGTAGCCAACTATATCCGCATAGGTCTCCAGTACGATAAGGGTACCAACCACCAAAACTATAAAAAACAAAAAAACAAAAAGTTGGTCTGCTCGGTGTCCAATGCTCAACAAAGGCTTTTCGTATTACTTCAAAGACTACTCGCCCTTATTCGTCTAATAAATAGCTACCTCCGGAGCTGGTTTGCAGTTGATTTGGATTTTATTATCGCCGTCGTTACCCTTATAAGGCTATTCAGTATTTGGGTATATACCTGCAGCCAGAGCAACTAAAATCTATACGTTAAACTCAAAAAGGCAATTCTCTTGGCGTTGGCTCTTGTACTGTACCAAATGCTCTATCAAATACAACACCAGGATTTCTAGCTAAATAGCTGTATTTGTACCAGAAGCTCTCAGCCAATTATCTTATAAGCTTCTGTACAATCAGCTTTCCGCTATACTGCTGCTCTCCGCCCTGCTATTGCTCCGCTCCTCCGCTCCGCTCCGCTCCTCCGCAGCTCTATAGCTATAGTCCAGCTATATCTATCTTTTGGACCGCTTCTTCGTACGTACCGTCTACAGCCTCGCTACCCTCGCTGTCGCCCAATTGGATACTGTATACACCTTTTCAACTTTTGCTCTATATACAACATTTCTTCTTCTTCTTCCGCATACTGATGCGTTTACCTTTTGCTATTTGAGCGTTATTTCCTTATCTACAGCCATAAGGGCATAGCTTGTTCGAAGAGGGGAGTACTGTCATAGTTATACAACGCATACACTATAAGCATAAGAATGGGTATATTGTTCAGCTGCAGTGTTGTTCATCTGCCACTAAGCCTATTCGGGCCTAGCGCATAACACTGCTTGAGCTTTATGTACGTAAACTATCGCAGTTGACGTATAAATCTCGTTGAACCATCAATCAACTGACTAAATTCACTATCCAACAACGCTATCCTAAGTAAGTAATACTACTAGTTGAAGCTTTAATTGCTAACTATATATACAATAGTATATCGCTACCCTGGTTCTGCAGTATTAAACCAGGTCCTATAATTTAGATCGCTGCTACCCTATATTTCTTCCTGGGTTTCTCGAATACTCAAATATATCTACTTTATTATTTATATTAATAATATATAAATAGAGTATTAAGCAGCAAATATAATATATTATAATATATATATAATAATCAGGAGAGCTATTGGCTAGGTCTAATAGCTTTTTATAATATTTTTAAGTCTTCTATTATTTTCTTCTCCGAAAGGTTTAATATCAAAATTCTCAGTATTATTATTTTAATATCAAAAATATCAGTATTATTAACCTTAATATATTAATATCGTAGTATACCTCCGCCCCTTTTTTACCTCCCCTTAATTAGCTCCTAAATAAGCCTTTTACTAGCAGGATTATTATTAAAACCCTCGAGCCTAGCGAGGACCCGCTCCCTTCAGTAAAGAGATAATTCCTCAACTTCTTGGAAAATACTATTAATAACAAAAACCCTTTTCGGCTCTTATACGAATAATATTATATTTACAAATATTGGTTATAATATTCTAATAATACTACTTTAAATAAAAAAGAAAATTATAACAAATTTAAGGCCTTAAACAACTTCGAGTTTAGCAAGGATAAAATAGTCTTTCGGAAGCTAATAATCAATAAAGGTACTTCCTTTTAAGCTAAATATATTATTACTTTATTAGCTATTTACGATCTTATTAAACGAGTATATCTCCGCTTCTATTATATAGGATATAATAAGACCTAATTAGAAGTCTAACGTCTTTATTATAATATTATTTAATATAAAGTTAGCTATTTTATAGAGTTCTATTAATACTATTAAATTAATAATCTTCAGTATATTAGGTTATTATTAATAACGATTCAGTTATCTAATCCGGCTTAGCGAGGTTAGATAGATCTTATCGATATATAAGATAACCCCTGCGATAAATATAAATAAATTATAATAGCAATCGTAAGTATCTTTCCCCCCCTACGAAGTATTTGGTAATATTTTGGTATTTTGGGGAAAAATCTATAATAGCGCCTAATTTTGGTAGCTTTACTATTAAGAAATAGCGCTATAAGGGGAGAATTTTTAAATTATCCCTTATATTTTGGCTCTAAATCTTGATAGCCCCAAATTTAGGAGGTCCAAAATATATAAATATAGGAATAATTTATAGATTTATAAGAGCAATACTAATTCTATATCAAAATTTGATAGGAAATTAATATTGCTTTTATTTACCTAAAAATACTTCTTTAATATTTTGTTCCTAGCTAACTACCAAATATTATAGGATTATTTTTCCAAGTATATATTCCTATAGCCTTTCGTCGTTAAAGAGCTATTTAACGTTTGCGATAGTCTTGCTATCTTTTTTATAACTTACGGCCCTATTAGGATCCTCTAATTTAATAACGATACTAAATTCAAAGGGGCCCTATTCTATCTTTTATATCGTTATAATATTTATATTATCAATAGTAATCCAAGATATCCCCAAATATAAGGAGTTATTGAAAGGGCAAACGGTATAATAAAAGACTATATTAATAGTTGAATAGAAATTAATAAAACGTCTTATTAAGTTTTAAACTTAATTGAAATATATATAGTATATAACCTTACCAAATATATTTTAACGCAAATACTTCCCTACTAAGTTTATTTCGGCCGTTCCCCTATTATTAATAACAAGATCTAGCTTAATTCTGAAAAGCGGAAGACTATTATATTTATAAATAAAAATAATAAGCCGGAGGATAATAAAACTTTTATTAATTTAAATATTAATATATAAAATACTTTAAATATCTCTTTTAATATCCCCGAATTCTATATACCTATTTTGCTAATATTAGCGAAGGTATAGCAACAACTAGGACTAGAACTCGAATAACTTGCTTTTAGCTAGCGGTATCTTAGTTATAATATAGACCGAAATACTGTTAATCTCCCTATTTATATTAAAGAACGATATAATATATTATAAATAAAAAAGGTATTTAATAATAAAGTCAAAGGCAAATAGTTTAAAGAGCAAATACTTCTTTCCTCTTAATTATCTTAGTTTACTATATTGCTAACCCTATTTGTAGCTAATAATATATTGGCTTTTATAGCCTTTATAATAAGTACCCCTTAAGCCTAGCTATAGGCCGATAAAGAAATAGCTCGGAAACTTAATATTAAAAATATTAATAAGGGTAATTATTTAGATAACTTATTAGCTAATAAAATATTAATTTCTAATAATATATTTTATTTTTGCCCCCCTTAAGTATTTAAGCCGGTTTTTGGCTAAGGGAATAATTTATAAACTTAGTCTAGCAACGCCAAATTTTAGTAGCTTTATTACCAAAAGTTAGCGTTATTAGACTATATTAATCTTTTTCTCCCCTAATACTTGATTACAAATTTACGGTTATAGGGAATATTTGTAAATAAGGTAAAAATAATATTAAATTTTGGTAATAAGGTTACTAAAATTTGGTATTACTTTTAACTTATTTATAAATATTTCTCCTATAATTTTTGAAAATACCTATTGATTATAAATCTTAGACTCTTTTATATCTTTTTATTTTCTTTTTTTATCTTATCTTTTTCTATCCCCCCTTCTTCTATTACCTCCGGGTATCAACTTATATATTATTAAAGCTCGCGAACGCTTTATTATTACCCGGGTATAAGATAAAGTTAAATATAATATTAAAACGGAAGTAATAGCTTAGAAATTCTACCCCGGATATATTATCAAAATCTTATTGAAAAAGGGAAAAAGAATTTCTATTATAAATAACAAAACAATTTATATTTGTATTTTTAACTATTATTAATAAACTTATATATTATAAATATAGTATAATATTATCAACTGCAAATACTCGGTAAAAAATATAATATTAGTTTCGATAGTATTAGTTAATATAATTAAGATCCCTAATAATCCGACGAAGATCTCCTTAAAAAGGGTTGCTCGGAAGGAATTACGAGCAAAAATATTAAGAATATCTTATTAATATAGAAACTTCTCCTACAGCAAACGATATACTTGCAGAAAAGCTAAAAAACAATATATATTCTTTTATTATAATCCTAATACCCTATATAGAAATAAGGCTAGGGGGCCAGATTTCAATATTTACGCTATAATAGATATCGATCAAGATAATAGGAAGGCAAGAGATAATATAGGAGAAGGTATTAGCAAAGGTTGAAATATATTTTTTAAATTTTTTTAATAATAACGCCGTTATAATTGCAATACAACTTCAATAAATACTTACCCTTTATCTATATATATATAACTAATACTGAGCCGATTATAAAGTACTTTAAATATATAATTATTATTATAAATAAATTTTTCGGTTTTTGGTTAATAATAATAAACAATTGAATATTACTAGCCTAAATTATTATTAATATTACTGATAATTATTTATACAACCAATTATTTAATAAAGTATAAGATATTATTATATAGACCTTAAATAAATACCTATTAAATACAGGAATAATTGCGTTAACAGCTTGCTATTATTATTTTGTATACTTAATATACTAACCTGGCTGCTCTAGAGAAATCGAGGTTTTAAACCTAAAAGCGTCCTAAAATAACTGGTTATTCCGCCGGATTTCAGTAGCAAAACAATACAAACTTAGCGAAAATAGCGGTTATTACCGGGCAATTATTAGAGGCGAAAAAATTCTCTATCGCAAATTTTTTTTTGGTATATACCGTTTCGGGTACCTTGTAACAATAACGCTATAACTACTTAGGAGAATATAGCAAATATTATATTAGGCCCTTGCTAATATTATATTATATATTAATTAATACTAAGGGAAAAGCGGCAATTAATTGAATAGTTAATTAACTGATTATTATTTTATCAATTAAATAATTGACCAATTAACTGCAGTAGTCAGTTAACCAGCCAATTGCCTGCAGTAATATACAGTAGTATATTAAATTGACAATCCAATATCAGTTGATTGACCATTCAACGAGATTTATGCGTCAACTGCGACAAAACAGCTTTGGGAGACCGTTTGCACTCTCGCTCCCTAAGCTTATTATCTTAATCAACAGTACTGAACACCACCCATGTGCACGGTCCTGATAGTAAGAATACTAGTTTTAATTACCTCTTATGTTATATATATAGATAGATTTGCTCACATGCTAGTGAGGCTAGTGGCTAGTGCCGAGGATTAGCCGGAGCAGGCTTTTTGCTTATATGCTAGTAAGGCTAGTGGCTAGTGCCGAGGATTAGCTAGAGCAGGCTTTTCTTGCTTTATCAGAGTATTAGATAGATCAATTATTATTAACCCAATCAAAGGATTTATAGTTTCTTGTTTTATAAGCGTTTTCGCTATATTTGGTAGCAACAAGAGGTATATAACTCCAAAACCAGCCTATTCTATTAGGGCAGATATTAATCCTCGCCTGAGCTAGGAGTAATTCCTGCCTATTTAATATTAGTATATATTATATAATTAATATATATCGGGATTAACTCGATCTAATAAAGCAATCTTTGTCTTCGATTATAAAGTAATATCTGCTTTTAATAAATAAAATTAAATTTATATCCGAAGTTAGGAGTAGACTTACTTAGTTAATAAAGGATTCGAGTTATTATTAACTAATAACGAATCTATTATTATACGTATTTTATATCTATATATTTATATACTTATCTCGTAAATTCTTTCTCGAGAACTTATATTTTATCAAATTAATTATTATATTTTATAAGTAAAATTTAACTATTGTATCTATCGGAATTAATTCTAGCTCTCGCCTTTCAATTCTAGGCTCTAGAAAGGGCAGAATTAAAATTTTATTATATTTATTTAATTTTCTATTTTTAACTTATAATACGATCTATTATTATATTCTATAATCTATTTTAGGAAATATTAAAAGGAAATTAGCTTTTTATCAGAAGAGGACGATTTAGAACAGTATTAAAATTAAATATTATTTTAAAGGGAGAAATTTAGAAACTAATTATATATTCTCGTACTTAAATTAAGGGCAATATAATAAAGAGCCCGGTTTCTATTATAATTAGAGATTTCCGTCGAGGTATCGAGAATTTCCTACTCTCTAAATATTTTTAAGCTTAATTGGTAATTAACGAATACCGAGAGCTAATACGAGAGCTATTAGAAAGTCCGATTTAAATTATTAATATATTATTAATATTAAGTCTTTTAATTTATATTAACGAACCCTCGTTAAAAGCTTTAGTTTATACTTTTATTATTCTAGACAAGACGCTTAATAAAGGTTATAGCTAAAAAGGAAGTAGTAAACTATCTATTACAATTTTTATATCTTTAAAGAATTAAATTTTTCTTTACTGATTATTTAGTTTAAGTTTATTTAATTTTTTATTAAGCTCTTTAAGGTATAGTAATAAAGAAGAGATCAAACGAATAACATATAATATTGAAAAAATAGAAGAAAGATCAGCTTTTAATACTTTTATAAGCTTAATAAGATCGATATCAGATCTATTAAGAGGACTTTTCGATAGTAACCTAAATCCTAAAGAATCTTCTGTAATTAAACGAGGTAATACTTCTATTTCAACGCTATTAGGCTTAAACCTATAAATCTCGGAGCAAATTAGCAAAGTAATAAGTAATACATTTATATAAATATTAAGTTAAATACTTCGCTTATAGGCAGGACAGCTTAAATTATCTAGTCCTTTAAGACCCCAAGGTCTTTAGGGAGAAAGAGGATCTACCTTATTAAAAGGAGTAAATAATTGTTTTAGTATTTCCGAGTTGAATTTCTTCTATCCGGATCTAAAAAAATCCTATAAAGGAGGAGATATAATATTCGCAAGTAAGGAAATTATTTATAAAGAAGTTTATATTTTTACCCGGAAAATAAATAATTATATTAATATTAAAGGAAATACTCTTGTTCGTTAAAATCTGTCTACGTACTTTAGGGGATCTACCCTTTTATAATAGTTAAATATTCTATTACAAGATAAGAAAGATACGCTTACTTAGCTTCTAAATAAATTAGAATATATTCTAATATATTTATAAAAGAGATTCAAGATATTAATATTTTTAACCCTTGTTAAGTTAAATAATAAGGCCTTTTTTATATATAATATTAATAATCGTCGGGATTCTGCCTCTTATATATAAAACATATTTAAATACGCAAATCAAGCCGGGATCAACAATAAATATACTTAATATACTTAAGTATAGAATTATATTGATATAAAATTATAGAAAATAGTAATTTCTTTTATATCTTAAATTACTTTTCGAAACTTTATAGAAGAGTTGGATTAGAGAAAGGAAATATAATATAAAATATTATTAAAAAACAAATTTTATATAAAAAAGGCGAGCAAAAATCGGGATTGCAAATGCAATCGTAATTGGAATCGAGATTATAAATAACCGCGAAACCGGAATAAGAAATTGCCCTTAGAATAGCAAGGTAAATATACTTCTTATTAATAATTTTTAAAACCTTATAGGGCGAGTAAACCTTTTGCTTTTATAAAATTGTATGTTTTTAATCCTCGTTTTTATAGTCCTACTTATAGGTTATTAATACCTTTTCAGTACCCTCCTATACAAGTTCAACAAGCTTATCTCTATATAAACTAGTAAGATCCAAATTAATTAATATAGGCCGAGCCCTCCTAATAACGAGAATAACTATAGCCCTAAAAGGGAAGAAGAAAGCTTTAAGCTCCGAAAACCTCTTTTATAATTATAATAGGAAATATATAACCTAATTATTAATCTTCGAATAATCGGCCGAGCTATAGGCCTATCAATCAGAGGTCCCTAATAAAAGGAATAATAAATATAATAATAATAGGCAAGGTTATAATAGAAATCAAGGCTATAATAGAAATCGAAGTTATAGAGGAAATCAAGGCTACCGAGGGAATCAGAGCTATAATAAAAATAATAAATATTGTAGTTATAGGGGCTATTAAGGAGCTAAATAGAATCGGAATTTCTAAGCAGGGAATTAAAATTTGACTTAATAAATTTATTATAGTAAAATATAATTTAATAATTATATACCCGAATCTTATTACGACGAAGGAGTATTTTTCGGTATTTAAGATTATCTTACTTTAAAAAGGCCTAATACGGCTTAAAGAAGATAAAATAAGAATTTTTATAATATATTAGAGAGCAAGGAGGAAATTCTAGATATAAAAAATATTAATATTAATATTTTTTTTATCTTGTATTATATTTTATCTAGCAAAGTATTAAATTATAAGATAAAGTATCGGAGATATAATAAAAGCTTTATATTTAATAATTACTTCTATTCGTACCTGAAAACTCGGTATAAGAAGTAGATATTATATAAATTAGGCAATAAACGCCCCAAAACCTTAATTATTCAAAGCGAAATAATAACTAACCCGAATAGGAAATCCTTATCAATAATTAGGAAATCTCTACTCCGTTTGTATTACCGTCTGGTCTACTGATAATGTTTTGGTAGACTAATTACAAAGTAGTCTATTTAATATAGCTAGACTAGCCCTAGCCCTAGACGATTAGCAAGCTTATTTTGCTAATAAGGACTTAGAGAAATATAACTTCTTAATACCTATTTAGACCAACCAGATATTGCTATTACAATATAATAATAATAGGCCAATTTATACTATTAATAGTAAATTGATCTTAGGAGAGTCTTCTATTAGATTAGAACTCTATATCGACGACGCTGCTAGCTAGACGAGTTTCTCAAATATATTAATATCAACTAACTAATCTACTTTATAATCAGATTCCTTAGCTAGTCTATCGAAATTATCGGATCCAAGTAACTCTTCCGAGTACGAGAGCTACCTTATCAAGCTGGCAGAATCAATTCTTATCGATTATATACGGATTTTTATCGGTAGATCTTTTATTGTTCTTGCTTTCTAAATCGATAATTTTAAAATAATAATTATTTTTATATTAATATCTTTACCCTAAAGGTTATCGCAACTATTAACTATTTAATTCAATATTGTTTTCGATTACCGAAGTTGGTAATAAGGTCCCTCTTAAATCTTATACCTCGTAAAGCTCGGTCGAGGGTATAGTCTAACTCTATCGAGCCCGAACCTTAATAATTATAAGAGTAGTCTATTAACAAGCTATTATTTAAATTAGTAGTTATATATTTTATTAAAATAGCTTAATAGCTTACCGAGCTTTTGTATTTATTCTTAATTAGAAATACCCCTACCCTATTAAGAATAAATATATCGCCTAATAATATATACTATATTTTACGTCTTAGCTCTTATAGTTTAAAACCGTTAATAATAAGCCAATCGACGACTTTAGGTACTTTAGCAGAAGAAGGGATATTTAATTAATTAATTAAACTAAATATTAATATAATAGCAAATTATTAAATAATATAATAATAGCTATAAGAAATAATTAATTAAGTAGTTGCCTAAGCTCTTAGGAACCTGCTAATTAGGTAATAAAGCTAATAAGGCTAATAAGGTCCCTAAAGTAAACGCGGTAAGCCTAAACTAAAGTTAAATTCTAAAAAATAGAATACCTCGGATTTTGGATATTTCGATCCTTATTTCGATAAGTCTTATAATAATAGTAATATTGTTATTATTGATAAGGACCTCTACTTCAGGAATATTATACTCTTCGTTAAGTAAGTATATAATATCTTATTTATTAAAGATATTTTAATAACAAAGATCAATTTTAATATAAGTCTACGAAATATTATTTTAAAATAATATATTATTAAACTTTTAAATTTTGAACGTCTTGGTCTCCGAGCCGAGTCTAATAATATTGACAAATAATATAAGGTCTTAATTAAATATTTCAAGAATCCGCTTAGCGTCTCCCTTGCTTATTTAATAAATAAGAAATATATAACATAAAATATATATATTCGTCGAAAACTAGTAGACTATATTCAAGCTATTTTTAAATATACTAAATCTATTAATATGAAGGATATTAAAAATTAATTAACGTTTGCTTATTAAGGTATCGTCGCTAAATTAAGAATATTTATTAACCCCCTTTCCTCGGCGTCTTCAATTTCGTCTTTTATCTAAATCTTGAAGTTAAAAAAAGATATTTAATTTGAAATAAATTAGCCTTCTCGATAATTATTAGTTCAGAGACCTTAATAAGGTCCTCAATAATAATGTTAAGATAAATACCGTAGTTTCTCAACTCCTAATTTTTGTTAAAGCTAGTAGCAATCTTATAATCAACCTTAGCTATCCTTTTAGAACTCTTTTTAATTTCAGTCTTATTTATTTTATTATTAGAATATTTATCGATCGTATTAATAGTTCGGAAATTAGCTAAATTGTTACTACGAACTTTAAGATAATTAACAAGTTAGTTTGCTAACTTCTTATTAATTTTTGATATTTACTACGCCTTTAAATATATTACCTTCGATATTATTAAGTCGCTAATAATAGGGCGGACCCGGATTTGCAAGATTAAATAATAAAGGATTCTAAAATTATTAATAAAGAAATTATCGCTTTAAGACTATAATTTATTAAGCTTTAATCGATAAGGATCCTATAATTATAAATAATAATACTATTTCCTTAAGCAATATTAATAAAAATTAATTAAACGACTCCCCGTAAGCTCTTTAAGCAGAGTCCGAAAATTAGTTCTTTAATAATAATTAATAACTAGAAAATAAAAATTATAAATTTGTAAGCTTTATTAATATCGAAACCTTATACCTTAATTGCTAAGCTTCGTTCCTATTCAAGACGAAGCTATATAAATATTTAAAGGCTAGATATATATTTATCTAATTATCTAATATTCTTACGAATTTATTTAAGTCGTCTAAATTTATTAATATTTTAAAGGAGTCGCCAACTTAGAATCTAATATTAATAAAGTCGATTAAGATACTAATTATCGAATCGATTATATTAACTATAGAAATTGGTTCTAGCTTTGGCTTTCGTTTATAAAATTATATATATATTACTATTAAAATATCGATTAAAAGCGAAGAAATAGAAGTCTGCTTAAATATTAAATATAATATTATATTAGTCGATTATATCTGATTATTAGACTAGCGATTCGATATTTATATCTATAAAATAATATTATTATTGCAAGTTTATAATATTAACAAAGATCGCTATAAAATAGATAAGTATATAATCAAGGCGATCTATTTCCTTAATATTAAAGCGGATAGTATCATGGTCATACAAAGGCTTCCTGCTATAAGCATACACCATGAGCATATACTAGGCCCAATCGGTGCGTATACAGTATACGCTAAGTATTTGGTATTGAGAACCTGCAGTATTGTTGCAGATGGTTGTTTCCGATATATTAGGCCTAATTGGGCTTAGTACGCAATACTGCAATACTCCATGTATATAAACAGCTTTAGGAGCTGGACCTTCCACTCCTTAGCTTTATTGTCCTAGTTAATAGACCTGTATGATATCCACCACCATGACCTTCTGCACTGGTATGACATTACAATAAAGCTCCTTCATATACTACACCATGAAGTAAAGGGTGGTGCAAAAGAGGAGGAACAACACTGCATACTACTATCGACATATACATCTGGAAAGGTCCCTACAGTACCGTTTCTCCTTACCGTTCAACTACGCTCTCGGATCGGCATACGAGATTAAAGAAATTGTCACCTGCAGGGGCAGGAAGGGAAAGCTCTGTTTGTTGTCTACCAGGCTTGGGGGCTTGGTACGAAGCAAATAGGAACTCGATCGGTATACGAGATAAAAGAAGATAGCCCTAGGGACCTGCGTTGACATCGATCTCCCTACCCAACAACATGGTCTGAGGATCCTCTGAGTATTGGAGTAAATAAATGACACCTATTGGGCCTGTCATCGGTATCTGCGTTGACATCGATTTACCAACTCCTGGAGAGTGCGGAGGGAGTATAAACAAATCACTATCAGCAAATGAATGACCCCCTGATGGGGCCCGTCATCGGTATCTGCGTTGACATCGATTTACCAAACTCCTGCTGAGGGCGGAGGGAGTCTAAAGAATTCACCATCAAAAACACCAACCTAATCCCTATCAACAATACATGAACGACGTGCTTTTTGAGTTTCTTGGCCAGTTTGTACAAGCCTATCTAGATGACATCCTCATCTACAGCAAAACGCTGAAAGACTATAAAGTCTATATCGCTAAAGTACTTCAGAAGCTCCGAGAAGCTGGTCTGCAAGTAGATATTATCAAGTATAAGTTTTATATTCAGGAGACTAGGTTCTTAGGCCTTATCGTCTCAACTACTGGACTGAAGATAGATCCAAAGAAGATCAGTATAATATTAGATTGGCCAAACCCAACTAACCTTAAAGAGGTCCAGGGCTTTGTTGGCTTTTGCAATTTCTATCGTCGATTTATTAAATCCTTCTCGAAGATAGTAAAGCTATTAATATACTTTACCAAAAAGGAAGTACTATTTATATAGTCCGATACCTGTAAGGAAGCTTTCCAAATACTAAAGATCGCTATTACTACGGCGCTATTATTAAAGTATTTCGATCTAAGCCGAAAAGCTATTATTGAAACAGACGTATTAAACTATATGGTTGGAGGAGTCCTTTCTTAATACGATAATAACGGAGCTCTATACCCAGTTGCTTTCTTCAGCAAAAATATACTTCTAGCTGAATACAACTATTATATCTACGATAAGGAGCTCCTAGCGATTATTAGAGTTCTAGAAAACTGGCGACCAGAGCTTGAGAATACTAAGATCCTATTAAAGATCTTTACCGACTACAAAGGATTAGAATACTTTATAGAGGCTAGAGAGCTCAGCAGGAGACAGGCGAGATACCTGAATATCCTATCGGAATTCAACTTTAAGGTTATCTATCGTAAGGGGAAAAGAAACGAGAAAGCTGATACACTTACTAGAATAGCTGGATCTCGTTTATCAGATATAAATAATAAACGGGTATAGTATTAATATCAAATAATCCTTACCCCCGATCGTCTAGAGGTATACGACCTAGAAGTCTTATCAGATAACTAGTCCGAACTCTATTTGCTATTATACGAGCGAATTATAGAGGCAAATAAGCAGGATAGCTTCTGTAGCTAGGCTCGGAGCACCTTGGCCGCTAATCAGCTTATATATAACAAATCTAGCCTACGCTATATATCAAATAGGGACAGTACGCTTTTTCAGGAAGATAAGATTTGGGTCCTAAAATCTATAATTACTAAGGTAATCCAGGAGGTATATCAATCTCGTTTTATCAATTACCCTGGTATAAACAGGACCCTAGAGCTTCTTGGCAGGTACTATTACTAGAGCGGACAACAATCTGATATTGAATAGTACGTCCGCAACTGCAATAACTGTCAGCGAGCAAAAGCAGCTACTATCAAAAAGCCTGGATTGCTAAGACCACTTCCTATACCGGAACAACGTTGGGCCGATATCTTAATAGATTTTATTACTAGACTACCCAAATCCAATAGATATAACGCAATCTGTACTATTATAGACCGCTTATTTAAGGAACGTTACTATATACTATACTTAGCAGAGGATAAATAAACAAGCGCTAAGCAAACGGCTTATATCCTCCTAAATAACGTATTTTGCTACTATAGCCTACCCAGCTTTATCGTTTCTGATAGAGGACCTTAATTTGTATCAGCTCTATAGCAATCTTTTTACAAACAACTTGGGATTAGCTCCAATCTCTTTACTGCTTATTACCTACAAACAGATAGACAAACCGAAAGAGCTAATCAGGATATAGAGCGCTAGCTCCGTACTCTATACAATTACCTCCAAGATAATTGGGCCAAATAGCTCCCTATAGCTGAGTTTGTAAACAACAATTCCGTATCGTTATTATTAAAGCTGATATTATTCTTTATTAATAAGGGGTTCTACCTTAGAATAAGCTTCAGCCTAGATAATATATCTTATAAGTCAACTAGAAAGCGTCTGCAAACTGCCTATATAGAAGGAATAATAAATATTATAAAGGATACCCTAAACTTCGTAAAAGGTAATTTGTTAGTCTCTTAACAATATATAACGGCCTAAGCGAATAAATACCGTACGGATATTAGCTATAAGCTTAAAGACCTAGTATTCTTAAGAAATATAAACGTTATTACCGATCGTCTAAGTAGGAAGCTAGACTATAAATACCTGGGTCCTTTCGAAATTATCGCTAAAGCTGAATCTTTATATAAGCTTGACTTGCCAGACTCTATATATATTTACCCAATTATTTATATTAATTGGCTTACTCCTACGTCGTCAGACTTACTACTAGGACAAAGAGTTGCTCTACCTCTACTTATCGTTGTTAATAAGAAGGAGGAATAGGAGATCGATAAGATTCTCAACTCTTATTTGTACGGCCGCGGCAAACGGCTCTAGTACCGTATTAAGTAAGATAGCTAGGATAAAGACCTGGAGTAATACAATACTAATAGGGGAGAATTCGCCAATACTTAGGATATACTGAAAGAGTTTTATAAATGGTACCCTGAAAAGCCTGGACCTGGCCCAGATCGAGCTAGATCGGACTGAATTTTTGAGTTATACTTGTACTAATGTTTTTCCTTGTTCAATTCTTTTGCGTTGCTTCGGTTTAGACTCTTAATATCTGAGCGTTGTTTCCTTGTTTGAAGCTATAAGGGCATAACTTGTTTGGGGAGGGGGGTACTATTATAGTTATACAAAAGCTTCCTGCTATAAGCATATACTATAAGTATATACTAGGCCCAATCGGTGCGCATACAGTATACGCTAAGTATTTGGTATTGAGAACCTGTAGTATTATTGCAAATAGTTGTTTCCGATATACTAGGCTTAATCGGGCTTAGTACGCAATACTGTAATATTCCATATATATAAACAGCTTTAAGAGCTAGACCTTCCACTCCTTAGCTTTATTGTCCTAGTTAATAGACCTGTATGATATCCACCACCATGACCTTCTGCACTGGTATGACAGATAGGATCAAGGTCCTTACTTGTATATATCGAAAAATTTATATCATCGACGATTTAAAGGTTAAAATATTAATTAATAATAAGATTATTAGCCCCGAGAAGATCGTAATCAATATCTATAATAAAAAGGCTTTTATTAGGAGTTGCAAAATTATAATCCCGATTATCTCTCGATAAAGAGGCTAATTTATTTGATAAGCAATATATATTAGAACTACGATCGTTGTATTGTCTTATTAAAAGGTTTTGTTGCTAATTATTACGTTATCGATTTCGGCTAATCGAGATTTTATTTTTAAATTAATAACTCAATTATATCTAATCCTCTATACTTATTTAATCGACTTTCAAATAAAAGGTATTTTCGTAAAGAATAAAACAGACTACGTAATCCAAATCCTACGCAAGTAAAAGTTGGGAAATATTTATAAGATTAATTATAAAAATTATTTATATATAATAATTAAATTATAAATTTAGAAAGTAGCTATCTTAGTTATTGTAATAACGTTTAATTTATTAGTTAGCGTTGTTAACGTACTAACCTTATCTACCGAGTGTCATAGTTATGCAACGCATACACTATGAGCATAAGAATGGGTATATTGTTCAGCTGCAGTATTGTTTATCTGCCACTAAGCCTAATCGGGCCTAGTACGCAACACTGCAACACTTCATGTATATAAATAGCTTTGGGAGCTGGACTTTCCACTCCCTAAGCTTATTATCTTAATCAACAGTACTGAACACTACCTATGTGCACGGTCCTGATACCGAAGTTGATATCTCAAAAGAAGTAAAGCTTATAAATAAAATTATAGTTTACGGAAATCTATTAATTATTAAAGTATTTATTAATCTAATCAAGGAGTTCCCGACTATTTAAAAAGACAATAGCTTTATTAAAATTCCTTAGGAAGAATAGATAAAATTGCCTTTATAAGACGATTAGGAAACGAGATTATTAAAAGATAATTATACTAAGGTTTATTTATTAGATATTAAGGATAAAGAGGTAATTAACAAGATTTTTGATAAAATATATTACTAGGGTTATCTGAAGTTTACGAAATAGCCGATACTATTTAGTTATCCCGTATTTATAATTTGGAAATTATTGTTAAATAATTAATAGAAGGGTCGAGTAATAATTAATATTTATAAATTAAATAATTTATTTTAGCAAGATATCTATTTAATATTATTATAATTCGAAATTATTATTAAGTTAAATAGCTATAATTATATTATAATCCTCGATACCTTGTCCTTCTTCTATTAATAGCAAGTCTATTTAGATTTTAGATATCTCCTTACTATTATTAGTTATCGAGGATAGGAAACGTTCAATATCTTAATAATAAGATATATAAATTTTATATCTTATATTTAGAGATAGATCGATAAGATCTTTTTATTAATTAAAGACTTCGCTTAGGTTTATATTAATAATATTATTTTAGGTATTAAATCTTTATTGAAGTATTTTAATTAGCTATATTAACTATTTTATATTTTCGTTAAATATAATATATTAATTAGTCTTAACAAAACTTTCCTCGGATACCTAAATATAAATATTTTTAAGAAATATATCGATTTGCTACTATCAAATTATTAAAATACTCAACTATATTAGGTAGTCTAGAATATTATTTAAGCTTTATAAGATATCTGAGAAGTTTAATTTATTATTATATATAAATCTCCAAATTATTTTAAGAATTAAAAACTTATTTATTAAAGTAGGCTCCTCTTAAAGGTAATCTTAAATAAGCTTACTCGTCTCGTTGTAAACTCGGATTGCTAACTATTTATCAATAGGCAAATTGGAAACTTATATAAGAGACTTTGACAAAATTAATAATATTCTATTATTATAATCTTAAATATAAAATATAAATAGATCTTAATAGTTTCAAAGACTTCGGCTTTAATATTTATATTTTTTATATTAAGAAAAATATCTCTATTTAAAAAGGTAAATAGCCCCCTCGTATATTAATAGAGACTATTATATTTCTCTCTAGACTTCTTATCGAAGTAGAGAAGAATTATTGGTCTATAAAATTAAAAATTATAAGTTTTGTTTAAGTAATAAAAAAGATTCGTTATTTCGTCGAGTCCTCTAAGTAACTAATAGTTATTTAAATAAACTACTCTACAATCCTAGATATTATAAAATAGATATTTATTATAGCAACGATATTAACTATAAGGATAAATACTCGATATATTAAAGTATTGCAATTCTTACGTTAATTTTATCTCGATATAAAATATAAGCCTAAAAAAGATTATATTATTCTGAATACCCTTTTCAGACTAATTAATATTAACAATTCGGGGCTTGAAGACGATTATTCAGAATTTAATATACTTTTTTGCTACTTAATTATTCTAGTTGAGATAAGAGATTTATTCTATAAACGTTTAATATAAGGTTATAACAAGGACCTATAGTTTTTGAAACTTATTAAAATAATAAAGAATAATAAAGACGTTAATAATCTTTCTTTTATATATAATAAAGACTTATTAGAGCAGTAATATTATTTATCAAAGTAATTATTTCAGATATTAGCTAAGAATCTATCTGAAATCCTATCTCCGGATTTAGGAATTCTATCTGAAATCCTATCTTAAATAACAAATAAAATCGAAAACCTTATTTTTTGTTTTAATAAGTTTATAAATTAATACCGTTTATATATCCTTCGATCCCTTATTAAGGAAATCCTTAATATTATATATAACGATAAGTATCTTAGCTTTGAAAGATATTATAATAAGATCGTCTCCTTATAATATATTTACGGCCTTACTCGTTAGCTCTATTAATATATTAGGTATTACCTATAATATTTCGTATTTTAAATTAAACGATATCGTCTTTATAGCTCTTTATAGCTAATTCAATCGCTATTAATCCTATTTTATATATTAACCTTAGACTTTATCCTAGCGCTTCCTCTATCGGAGCTTAGAAATTTTGATATAATACTTTTAATAACGAATAAATATTCGAAACAAATTATACTTATCCCTAATAAAGCGAAATAGAACGTAGTAGACTAGGTATTTATATTAATCGAATATCTTAGTATAATAAATTAGAATTTATTAAAGGTTCTTATTTTAAATAGAGATCCTAAATTCCTATTAGAAATATAATCTATAATCTTCAAATACCTTAATATCGAACTTCTTTATTCTACCGCCTATTATCTATAGACTAATAATAACAATAAAAGGACTAATTAAATAGCTAAGATTACTCTCAGATTCTATATTTATATATTTTATAAGCCGAATTAATAATCGTCTATCGAAAAAGAAAGAAAAACTTCGAAATTTGAAAATACTTATATATATTCAAAACACCGATCAGATTAAAGAGAAGAACGAGAGTACTCGGACAATATATCTATATACCCTAGACGATACTATAGCGGTATAGCGCCGTACGGTCGCCTAAATAGCGTAGCTAACGCAAGGCCAGTACAGGGAGCGAATATAGAGCTAGTTGAGGTTAGGCTATAAGACAAAATACTAGGAGAAATAAGAAAGATTGAGAAATTATATAAAGTTAGACTAAACAATAAAGAGATAGCGATATTATTAGGTAGATATATTAGCTTATTTACCGAAATTAAACGAAATATAGCGAATATAAGGAACATATACGGAGCGCCCTAACTATAATAGCAAAGTATAATTAAACGCCTAGAGAAAGTAACCGATAAGCTAGAAAAGGCTATAATTATTACGGAATAAAAGAGGAAGAGTCCCTTATATACCGCTGTCGCCAGAGCCGTACCGTCGGTATATAATAAGGCCGACGTACCTCCAACGTATTAATCAAGGAAGGACCTAAAGGTTGCGATTAAAATTGTAGGTTAAAATAAAATAGCGAGAATATAATAAATATTGATAGAGGAAATCGTAAAACGGGCTCAAGGAGGGGAGATTACGCTCCCTTATTAAAAAAAAGGTACTCGCAGCAAGGGTTTATAAAGGGGGGATAATAATAATTAAAATATAATCGAGGTCCGCCTAATAGGCGCTAGAGAAAGACTCTACCTAAGCAATAAATATATATAAGGAAGGTAAAATTAAGAAGGAGGTATATATAATTATTATATATAAAATATATATAACAAATATCCAGCTCGATATAGGCGGAGCTTGAATACTCGAATTAGAAAATAGCTTAGTCTATAATAAATTAAAGATCGAATATATAGAATAAATTATAAGGGTATTATTTACAAAAGAATATTTATTACTAATATTATATATAAATAGTATATATATAACGAATAGGCTAATCAACTATAAGATTAGACAAGAATATAATTTCAAAACGGTAAAATATTACGAGCCTAAGGGCCGTATAATATAGTATTTTAAGTATTAAGGGTATAGTTATATTAATACTTAATATATAAAATATTAATACTATAATTATTATATAAAGGAGTATAAATCGGAATTCTATAATAATATAAAGAGTAAAGAAATTATATATTATATAGCTTGCTATAAGAAATATAACTCGTAGTCTTGGGATTACCTTAAAAGAAATAAAAATTATAAGAGAATATATAAAGCGATTAATATTAAACTTAAATATTATATAATACTTATAACGCCGCCTTAAATAGGGCCCCTGATTACAGGATTCTAAATAATAATATCGAGGGTTGAAATTATAAATAACAAGAAGAAAAGGAAGCTTGTAAGTATAAGGCGAATATAGTTTATAAATAGACTATTTATAACAAATATATTTTAACCGATTATCGCAACCTTAAATAGCAAGAATATTATCTTTATATTAAATATAAAACGCTTAAATAATATAATATTGCTATTTAGCTAGAGCTTAAGTACCTCGGACAACGCCCCTAGCGGGATAACCGAAATAAGCGTAGAGGATATAATACTTAAGCTCTTTATATATATAAATTAAACGGTAATAGAAACTAACCCGATAAATAAAACCCCTATAAATATTAAATATTAAATAAATATATAATACAAATATTTTAATATAATATTAATAAATCTAGGAATAAAGTAATAGTATCGCTCCTTTAGGAGCGCGATATCGGAACGTTTAATATATTAATAGTTCAAAAATTATAAAGGAACCCTATTAATAAAAGAGTTTATAATTTATATTTTAACGGCTTTTCTGCAGTAAATAATAAAAGCAAGCTCTATTTCTATATTAATAAGAATATAAATAATAATAATTAGAAAGTCGAATAAAGCTTTAGGAATATAAGAATCTTGATATTAGAATATATAATAAAAAAAATAATAAAATATATATAAATATATAACGTATATAATCCGCCTCTGCCTAGTTATAATAATACCGATTAGTAGGGCAGCTTACTAGCCTTAAAGGAAGCGCTAAATATAATTAAAAAATACTTAATATTTAAAGATTTTAATTTATATTATCCTTTATAAATTAGATTATTATATTTTTATTAATATACTTAGTCGGAGGAGCTGCTAGATTTAATATATAATATAAATATAACCCTATCAACCCTTAAAGGGATAATTATAAAGGATATATATAACTAATAAATAATTATTGATTTAATATTTATATTGAGTATTATCGCCAATAGGCTTATTAAATATTATATATATAAGGATATCGAATATTCTTTAAATTATCTCCTAATAGAAACAACGCTCTCGATATTTATAATCGAAGTATATATACCCCGACCTAGGAGAGCCTGGAACTTAATAAAGGAAAAGAAGTTCGATATAACTTTAGAAAACTACCTTTTATAGCCGATAAGGGAAGTTTATACAGGCCGTACGTATATAAACAAATATACAACAGAGCTACTCGGAGTAATAAAAGCAGTAGTAAAGGTATTTACTTTATAAGCTAAACTTTACAAAAGGGCGAAGCTATATTAAATAAAAAAATATAATAATATTATTAAAGATATATAATATTTATAAAGAGAATATACAACTAGCGGCTTCTATAAAGATTAAGTCGAATATATCAAATCGAGCAATAAGAAGAACAAAGTAATATAGCGATCTAAGAGGAATAAATTTAGGGATATTATATATAAAGCAAAAGAATCGTCTATAGAATTATATAAAATAGCGAAATAGGCTAGAAATAGGAATATTACCTTATAAATATAACTAATATTACCCTTTTAGGGCGCTAACGGATAGATTATAATAAAAATTAAAGACAAAGCCGAAATTATATTTAAAGCTTATTTCCCTCCCTTCCCCTAGGTCAACTTAGACGATATATTAAGATATATATATAGAGATCCGATTAAAGATAACAACTTGCTTATAAGTTATAAAATACTTAGAATAATTAATAAAGCAATCTTGAATAAGGCTTTAAGATTTAATAATATTCCGAATAAAGTCTTCCGCCTAATTATAAACGGCGTATTTAAATAAATAAGGTCTCTATTTTATAAGTATATCGAGGAGAGGATATAATTAAAATATTTTAAATCGGCTATAACGATTATAATCCGGAAGCCTTAAAAGGGCGATTATATTAATTTTCAAATTTATAAACTTATTATATTACTAAATACCTTAAAGAAAGCCCTAAAATCGGTAATATTAAAGTATATATAATATATAATTGAAATATATAACGAGCTCCCAAATACCTAAATAAAGGCGAAGGCTAAAAAGTTTATAAATATAATATTATAACTTGTAACTGAAAAAATCTATATTATTTAAGGCAATAATAAGAAAAGGGTTATAAGTTTTATCGCTAGAGCGTTCGATAGGGTTTCGTATATAAAGCTTATATATAATATATAGAAATATCGCGTCCTAACGGCATTTCTTATATAAATAGAGAATTTCTTGAGGGATAGGAAGACTAGCCTAATAATAAACAATTATATATTAGCGGAGTATTAAATCGATATAAATATATTATAAAACTTTTTACTCTCTTTTATATTATATCTTTTTTATAATATAGACCTTTTAAATACGTACGATAATATAACGCTTTATATAAATACTATAGGCTTTATAGACGATATAAATATCTTAATATATAATAAATCTATATAAAAGAATTATAATATATTATAATAAGTTTATACAAGGTACGGTAAATAGACGGAATAATATAAATTCTAGTTCGTAATTAAAAAATACAAATTAATCTATTTTATACGAACTCTAAAAAAGTTTAATATAATAATAGGATTTGCTTTCGACGGGTATATAGTTTAGGCGAAAGATAATATTCAAATATTGAGAGTTTAATTGGACTCGAAATTGTAATAGCAATCTTATATATAATTATTCTAGGCTAAACTAATAAAGAAAACGGCTATATTAAATACGCTTACTAAATTAATTTAGGGGGCGTCCCTAGCTTTAAGGAGGCTAATATATATTATAATATTTAGGCTAATAATTATATATAAGACGGTTATATAATATATACCGGCAGATATCAAAGAATATAGAAAAGGGATTACGAGTAAATTAAGAATAATTTAAGAATACTCCCTATAAATCGCTACCGGAGCTTATAAAACGACTTTTAATAAGACTTTAAAGATAAAAATATATATTATACTAATTAATCTCTATATAAATAAGCTAATAGCAAAGATAATAATTAAACTAAACTTAAAGCGCTCTATATATACAATCGATAAGGTAATAAACTATATTTAAAAGGACTTAAAAATAAAGAAAAATAAGAAAAATAAAGCCCGAAAAATATTAAATATTAAAAAGTAAAAATAAATTACTAAATTAATAGGTCCAGGGACGGTAGTTAAGACCGCCCCTTATATAACGCCCTTATAAGTAATACCCTTAAAAATAATTATCCCCTTAAATAAAGAAACAGTAATATATATATACGATATAAATACAATTTATTTAAGCCAGAGGTTATATTCTAATAGCAACGGTAAAAATAAGAATATTATAATAATAGTAATAAGGAAGGGGTAGTTATAAGTAATATAATTTAAGGGTCCTAATATAATTTTAATATATTATAAGAAATTAAAGGGTTTAACCGTTGCTATAAAAAAGATAGCAATATAATATATAAATAATATAACTAAGGAAAAGATATATAAAATATATTTTAATAACTAGATATCTTTTAAGGTAGCAGATAAGATACGCTCGATCTTTAACTAAGTATAGTTAATTTATATTTAAACTATATATAATATAATACAAAACTAAAAAATAATATTAAAACTTATATAAATCTTAAATTATAATAGGATTTTAAGGAACGAAGCAGTAGATTAAGCTACCGAACAAGCCTATAATAATATACGCATAGAGGACCTATAGAGCGAAGTAACTATAAAGCCTATTTATATATAAGATAAATACAAATAGAAATAGAAAAAGAAATAGAAAGAAAAAAGTAAGAAATAATAGCTCTTTATTATCGCTTTAGAGGTATTATTTAAATATCTTATATTATACGTAGATAAGCCGAAACTATATAATACGCTATTAATATAATTAAGAATAGGGAAAATCGGCTTTAATAAATTCTTATATAAATAACAAGTACCAGGAGTAGCTACTATAGAGTACTTATATAGCGAGAGCGTTATAATAATAAAATATATTCTATTAATATATCTTTAATAGGTCGCTAAGAGGAGGATTTTTAGGGAAGTTATTAATATTACTAACTTAAGAATACTGCTAAGGAAGAGAAGGTATATAACGGAGGCGGTTTATATACTAATTTCGATAGAGGCGTTTGTACAGTTCCAGGCCGTAGAGGCCCTAGCAAAGAAAGTAAAAGAGTAATTAATTTAATCTAATTTCAGTAGCCTTATCCGATAGAGGAAGTTTAAATATATGAATATTTTAGGTAGTAAATACTTTGGATCCCCAAAGCTCTATAGGCGCCCCGCTTAGAGAGCGTATATAGGGGGGAAATATATATTAGAGTCTCGCATAGGCCTATAGAGGGTATTAAATCGAGTATAAAAAAAAAAAAAAAAAAAAAATAATCGTCTATCTTGCTAAGGATTTAAGCTCTGCTTAATAACTCGACTTTATCAACAACGATCAAAATATCAAATAAGATTATATATAAATTTATAATTAATAATATTCTCGACCTGTTAGTATCTTTGTCTAAATTACTAAAGTAAGCGACGGTACGTATCGAAGCCTTAGACGCTATCTTATTCGCTTAAATAAATTAGAAAATATACTGTAATCGAAGTTATTAACCTATAAATTTGAAAGAAGGCGATAATACCTATTTATATTTATATAAAGGATACTCTATCCCTACTACAATAGTAGCTGGTCTATTCAAGAAGCTAGTTTAGTAATATATCAGTTTATTCAAAGTTATTTAAAAGGTTAATAATTAAGCTTATTGTTTTGCTATTTTAAATTATTAGTACGTATATCCGGTATTCTTATCTACTTAGTTGAAGCCGTCTCTTAGTCCCGATCCTTTTTATCGCCCTATTCCTAACTATTCTGCGTTAGTCTTTGTCGACGGCGATACGAATAAATATAAGTTATTTGAAATCAAGAAGCTCCTTAACAAATATATTATTAAAAAGAGACGTAGATTAACAGTACAATACCTTATATACTAGCAAGGTTATAGTCCAGAATTTAATTAGTAATATAGTATCAAGGACCTTAGCAATACGGAAGAATTAGTCAAGGAATACAAGATAAGAATTGTAAAAATAAAAATAAAAAAATAAAAAAATATTATTTTTGCTTGCAGTAAATTGAGAATATAGTCTAACAAGGTTACTATTATTTTACTCTTTATTACTGGGATATTATTACCGTCTAGTCTATTGATAATATTTTAATAGACTAATTACGAAGTAGTCTACTTAATATAGCTAGACTAGCCCTAGCCCTAGACGATCAGCAAGTTTATCTTGCTAGCAAGGACTTAGAAAAATACAACTTCTTAATACCTATTTAGACCAACTAGATATTGCTATTACAGTTTGATTATTTTAACGGCCCCTCCTGCTCCGTAAAATAGTATATCTTTCCGTATATAATATTTCCTTATAATTAGATACGGTTTCAGTATTAAGGATCCAGGGGAATTTATATATAAAGATATAAGATATAATATAAACTTTAGAAACTACTCTTTTCTAAAATAATAATATTTAAATTTATAAATTTAGAATTATAATAGTAAAATTACCTTCTAAGGAATTGGACCTAACCGCTATATTATAAATAAATAAATTCTTATTCTATTCTTTATAAAGGGAAATACCCCTAATAGGGAAGAAGTAGTAATAAAATTTACAAAAATATTGTATATTATTAAGAACCTCAAAGCAAATATACTTATTAGGATAAATATTCTAGGTCCTAAATAATATATAATTAATATTCTAAACGCAAAGATTGTTTTTGGATTATATAAGAATATAAAAGTTCTAGTCCAAGTAATTACCAAAGATAATATACGCGTATATTGAGTAGTATAATTAGACAAGAAATAAATTATATTTCTATTATTTACTTCTCAGATCAATATCGCCTTAAAAGAAAAGAAGAAATTATCTAAAAGAGATTTCATATTCGAACCTAAATTAAATAATATATATATTTATTTTATTAATATAAAAGTAGAATTTATAACGATTAGGAATAAAAAATCAGCCCTAATAGTAATTAGGAAAAATCAACGTCTAAGTACGGTAGTAAAATACAATATAGAAGAAAGCTATTCTATCGATATTAAAAACTATTTATTTGCAGCAAAATCTTAATATATTTAATAGGTATTAAATTCCTATTTACGATTCCGAAATATTAAATTTTAATTTATTAAGTTATTAGTTGACCCGACTCTCGAAACGAAATTCGAGAATAAAATAATAATCTATAGCAAGCCAAAAAAAGGTATTAATAATAAAAGCAATAATTGATAAATATTCGAGGATTTAAGAAAATATAGATAATATAATTAACCTTCCGGAACCAAAATAATTTATAATATTATTTATTATCGACTAATAATCTTTAGATATAAAGTTCGGAAATAGAATCTACCTATTTAAAATAAATACTCGAATACTAATTAATAAAAAATTTAATAAAATATATTAGCAAAAGAAAATATCCTAGATTAAGGGTTTAATATCTTTTATATTTTCGGTTTTTATTGTCTAGAAAACTGTCTATATTAGACCGGAAAAGACGCCGTAACAGAAAGGTAAAGTAATAATAAATATTCGAAGATTAAATAAAATTTTTATAATAAATAATTATCTCTTATCTCTATAAGGTAATATTATTTCGTTATTCTAAGGCTACTTTTATCTTATAATAGTTGATTATAATAGTTAATTCTATCTTTTCCTCGTTCAAAAGGAAGATAAATACGAATTTATTATTATCTTATATTAAGGAGCAGAAAATTATAATATAATATTTATAAGGTATAAGGGCTTAGTTCTTTATATATAACAAAAAATAGATAAATTTCTCAGACTTTATCGAACTTTTGCTCATATTATATCGATAATATAATAATCTTTTCTAAGAGCTTTGAAGAGTATCTAAAGTATTTAAAGATTATTTTCAATCTTTTTTCTAATTTGAAAATTATTTTCGAACCTAAAAAATTATATTTAAATTACCCCTCGATAACCCTTCTAAGTCAAAAGATAAATACTTTTAGCCTTATAACGACCGAAGAAAGAATCGAGACGATAAAGTGAATTAAGTTCCTAAATATAATAAAGGCTTTAAAAATCTATATAAATAGAGCAAATTGACTAGGATATAATATAAAATAATATATTTAGATTATAAAGCCGCTACAAAAATAGAAAGCGGAATTGCTTAGAAAATCCCCGGCTAAAGGAAGCAAAGCAAAAAAAATTTATATAAAAAGAGCTATTTACGAGCCTATAGAAGCGGAATTAGATTTGTTTTATATATTCTAAAAGGTCCTGGTTTTAGAGACTTATTTAATTTATTATAACTCTCTCTATTAATTTTATTTTGACCTAAATTCCTCTAAGCAATAAGGAATCAGGGTTATAATCTATTATATATAGAATAATTCTATAAATTACAAATATACGCGTATAAAGATAGAACCGATTATATTTCTCTTTAAGCTATTTAACGGAGTAGAAATAAATTATTAGCCTATAAAATTAGAGATAATAGGTTTAATTTAAACTTTAAAGAAATTGTATTATATAATTATTCAGAACTTTACAAAGAAAGTAATTATTTATATAAATTATTTTTTAACTATAAATATTTTGAAACAGACCAAATTGAATATGTTTTCGATAGATTATTTGAATCTAAGATTAATTTAAATATTGTAATATATATTATAATTCAATCTTAATATAAAATAAAAAAAAGGTAAGAAGAATATAATTCCCAACGCTTTATTTAAGTTAATACGAAAAGGGATAATTTCTCGAGATAAGCAAGTAGAGGGAGTATTAAATAATATCTTAATTTATTATTTAATAATAATAGAAATGTCTTATAAATTCAAATCTAGGTTGACAAAAGCCTATATCGAAAACAAAAAATAATCGAAAGTTCTCGAATTACTTTAGTTCGAGCAAAAGAAGATAGAAAAGGAAATTAGGCTAACAATAGTATAAGCAGTACAAGCAGCGATTAAATCCAAAACTACTTGATTAGGGTATTTTATACTTAAGGATAAACTAATCTATTTTATAAATACTTTGAATAATAGAAAACGATTATATATATCTAAGTCAGAGGAATAGAAATTGTTTCAATCAATATATAATTAATATAGCTATATTAGACTATACCGGACCTATAAAAGATTAATAAAGAATTACTATTTCCTGTCATAGTCATGCAAAGGCTTCCTGCTATAAGCATACACTATGAGCATGTACTAGGTCCAATCGGTACGCATACAGCATGCGCTAGGTGTTTGGTATTGAGAATCTATAGTATTATTATAGGTAATTGTTTCCGGGTTATTCCCGATATACTAGGCCTAATTAAGCTTAATATATAATACTGTAATACTCTATATATATAAATAACTTTAAGAACTGGACTTTCTATTCCTTAGCTTTATTATCCTAATTAATAGATTTATATAATATTTATTACTATAACCTTTTATATTAATATAATATTATAATAAAGTTTTTATTAACTAAGCTCTCGATTAATATACGAGATAAAAGAAAATACTATTATTTTAATAATAAGAAGAAAAAAGGGTTATTTAAAAAAAATAGCTAAAGTAATATTAGCTTAATACAAATTAAATAGGATATTAAGGTATTATTTAGGAACCAATTATAAAGGCAAAAGATCTTTAGGGGAAAGGGTTATCGATATTTAATAAAATATTAAGGGGCTTTGATACCGAAGTATTAAAAAAATAAAATAATAAAGTATTTTATAAAAATAATATTATATTATATTATTGTTATTATAATTAATTTAAAAAGCAAATTAACAATCCGCTATTTTAACCTTTTGCTCTAAGATCGAGAGTTATTTCGCCAAGCAGAAAATAAGCGATATATTAATATTCAATTATTATTAATTTTATTAGGAGAAAAGGATCCCGATTAAATAAATAATTTATAAAGAATAATAATTATCGAATAATTTAAGAACTTCTTAGAGAATAATTTAGACCGTTTATTTAAAATACTAATCGAACTATATTTATAGCGAAATATCGGTTTTCTTAATATTAAGGAGGTATATATCTTTGCTAAAAAATTAAATAGGATTATTTTATAAAATAATAAAATAATAAAATTAATTAATTTAATATAATAAGAGCTTCGGAAAATCAATTTAGAAAAGGGAAAACTATTAAATTATATCCGATATATAAAAGAATTAATATTTAAAGGAACTCTTAATAAAGCTTCTAATATATTAAAATTAATATATAAGAAATCTTATCGATTATTAGACCCTCCTTTTTTTATTAGCAAAAAGGACTTTAACGTTAAATAAGAATATTGGTTATCTAAAATAAAAGATAAGCTAATTATTAATAGGGATATTATTAAAAGAGAAATTTATTAAATAGCCTATTTTATATCTAGATTAAAAGGGGACGTAGCTAATATTATTAAATATTAATAACAACTAGATTATAATTACTAAATAAAAAGAATACTTATTAATAAGAGTTTAATTAATTAAGAATAGCTAATATTAATTATTTTCCTGCTTTCTATACTACCTTCTAATAACTAGCTAACTATTTATCCTATTCTAATTCAGCTTTTATTAATTATTTGGAAAAGAAGGTTCCGAAACGTTTAACTAACGCTTATATTATAGTTGAATAGGACTATAAGACCCCTTTCAAACTCTAAAAGTATTTTATTCGAATTAATACTCGATATTATAGTATATAAAAGGATTAAAAGGCTGAAAAGGAAAAGGATCAAATTATTATTATAATTAATATTAAAAAGTAAATAATAACTATTTTAATAAGGATTCCTAGCTTATTATTTAGATCTCTGTTGCAAATAGTCTAGTTATAATTGTTAAATATTTAAATACTTATTCGGCCTTTAATATATAATATAGCCTTAATACTTAAGATTATTCGATATTATATTTATAATAAAATAAGGTATAAATCGGTAGATCCTAAATACCCCTTTTATAAGAACAAAAAGCCGATTAATATTATTTTTATCCGAATTTAAGAAATTATATTAGATAAAGAGATAGAAATAGAGGATATATCCTATATATATATTATTTAAGAAAACGAAAATATAAAAAACGAATAACCTCTATCAGAAATAATTCGGTAAAAGGTTAAAATAAGTTCTTTCTCTTAATAATATCGCTTTTATAGAACCTGTTTGCTTAAGACTTATTAATTAAGACCTGCTATTTATTTAATTAAGAATTCTTTTTAGCGATAGATATTTTAATTGATATCGGAATAATAGGGTTTGCTTTTATCGATTATTAATTTATATATATAGTTTATAATTGTTTAGGGATCTCAATAATAGAGCTTCTTAAGTCTAAGTACTTGAAAGGATTCGATAAACAAATAGTAGAGCCGATTATTTATATTATCTATTCTAATCTGAAGGTTAATAATTATAAAGAGTTTATTACTCCGATATTAATTACTTATTTAGGACAATATTAAGCTATCCTTAATAAATTATAAATAAATAAATACGATATAGTCTTAGATATATCAACTAACAAGATCTATTTCAAGCCGGGCTACTGCCTACTTAATTATACTATTTTAATTATTATAGTTTTATTTCCGGACGACCTAAAGCTCCCTATTATACCCCTAATATTTAAAGTAGTAAAGCCGATACTGAAACGAGATATACTTCCAAAAAAGGTAGTAGGCTATAGAGAGATTAAAGCTTATTCTAAATTATTTATAAAAGAATTATTATAAGGCCGAGATAAATTAGGGGCTCTTATTTAATATAATAAAATTAAGGAGGCTATAATAACGGAAAATATTATTAAGGAAAATATAAGTTATTTCCTCTGTATTAGTTTAATCGTCTTTAGCCAAATATAGTATATAATATCGCTCTTTAGATAAATAATTTATAATAATATAAATTATATTATAACTATTAGATTTAAATAATTTAATAACGAAATTTATTAAAATATCGGCCTAATATTACTCCGGGATTAGAAATAGCTTTAATAATAAAGGCTTTTTAATAATAAAGGCTTTTATTCTTTAGTACTTATTACAGTTTCGGATATATTATTTTATATCAAATTGCTTTTTACTTTAATAATAATATCAACTAATAAATTCGAGAGTCCGATTTATACCTAAATAATTAGTTAACCGAGATTAATATATCTCCTAAATTATTTTAATAATTATAGATTTTAAGATTTAAATATTATCCTTTTGGAATAAGACGCCGTTTCTATTAAATACGTATCGGAGGCTAATTTTATTATAAATAAGTTAATTAATAGCTAATATATTTTTAGCTTAAATATAGAAGCCGTCCTCCTTGTTTGCTTATATAACTTATTTATATAATAATACTTATATTTTATTTTCCTAATTTAATAATTTATTTATATTATATACTTTAATATAATCGGGGGTAAGAATCGTCTAATATTAATAGAATATTTATTCGTTATTTATATTCGACGGTCGTAATTTAGGTATTTTAATAAAAATATTAACTTTTTTATTCCTCTTCCCCTCTCGATAGATAACCTTGAAATTAAATTCAAATAGGATATTTAAGTATTTAGCTTATCTCTTATTTAGCTCTCGAGCTTCTATAAAATATTCCAATCCTTTATATTTAATAAAGATCTTTAAGGAGATCTTTATATTTTCAAGTTTTAAACGCTAATTTTCCAATATTTTAATAATTATTAAGAGCTCTTTATTATAAATATAATAATTATATTCTATTAAAAGTATATTTTTATTAAAGAAAGTAATTAAATATAAGATATTTTCGTTATTATATTATAAAAGTACTCCCTTTATAATATAATTTAATATATTTATTTCGATAATTACTTCTTGTTTTGGATCGAAATACCTTAATAATAATATTATTATAATAACTATTTTTAATATTTGAAAAGCTTCTTAATATATATTAGATTATAGAAATAATATTTTCTTTTTAATAAAATATATTAATAGCTTAACTATCTTCGAGAAGTCTTTAATAAATCGATAATAAAAATTATAAAAGTTCATAAATCCTTAGACTTCTTTTAGGTTAATTAAGACTAGCTAATCTAATATTATATTAATTTTTTTAGGATTTATCTTTAAATCGATTATTAAGATAATAAGCTCTAAAAATTTTATCTCTTAAATATAGAATTTATATTTCGTAATATTTATTTAAAGGCCGGCTTCTCGGAGTTTCTGAAATACTTTAAAAATATGAATCTTATATTCTTTTAATATTTAATTATAAATAAGGATATCGTCCAGATAAGCTTATATAAACTAATCGAAAAAATCGAATAAAATATTATTTATATATTATTAATATATTATTAGATTATTTATAAGATTAAATAGAAGTATCCGATATTTATACAAGTTTATTAAAATAATAAAAATTGTTAAATCCTTACTATCAGGGTATATTCGAAGTTTATTAAAAATAGCGACAATATTTAACTTAATTATATATTAATATCTCTGAATACGGGCTAATACCTTATTTATTAGAGGCAAAGGATATCGGTTCTTTCGAATAATAATATTTAGACAATAATAATTAACGCAGAAGCGGAGGTCTCTATTAGGTTTAATTATAAATAATATAAGCGATACGAATAGAATATAAAATAATATAATAAAGCCTTTTTGTAAATTCTTTATTAAGTACTCGCGGATCTTTTGTAGCTTATATCTTAATATAAAATAAATTCTGCTTTTTAATAATAATCTTTAAGACTCTAACTCGATCTTATAATTATATAATTAATATAAGAGCAATTTGTTTGCCTTACTCTTATTAAATATATCTAGAAACTTATAATATTTGATAAGTAATTAATCTACTATCTCTTTTATAAATAAGATAATAAATAAAATCTGTTTCCCTTCTTAAAGTATCTTTTAGTTCCTTTTATATTCGATTTGTTAATTTATCTTTAAGATAATAAGGGAAAATATTTGAATACCTTTTTTATAAATTAAAAAGTTAAAAGCAAATACTCCTATTTAAGAGATATTAAAATAATTATTATTACCTAGGCGGTTTTGGCTATTATTAACCGTATTTAGTTTAATAGTTATAGTTCGGGAAATATCTTTAATATTTAATTGGCTAGGCTATTTTAATTATAGAATAATATATTTCTCTTTTATTAATATCGGTCCTGTTTCTTGCTTTATTATCTTTTTTAGAAGTATATTTCGTTTTAATATCGGCTTTACTACTTTAGATACTAGGGATATAGTAAGGAGCTTTAGGTTATCTAGAAATAAAGCCGTAATAATTAAAATAATATAACTAAATAGGTAATAGCTTAGCTTGAAATAGATCTTATTAGTTAATATATTTAAGATTATATTATATTTATTTATTTATAATTTACCGAGAATAGCTTAATATTATTCTAAATAAATAATTAATATCAAAATAATAAGCTCTTTATAATTATTAACCTTTAGATTAGGATAGATAATATAAGTAATCGGCTCTATTATTTGTTTATCGAATTCTTTTAAATATTTAAGCTTAAAGAGCTCTATTATTAAGATCCTTAAACAATTATATATTATATATATAAATTAATAATTAATAAAAGCAAAGCTTGTCGCTTTGGTATCGAATAGGATATTTATCGCTAGAAGGAATTCCTAATTAAATAAATAATAGGTCTTAATTAATAAATCTTAAGCAAATAGGTCCTATAAGAGCGATATTATTAAGAGAAAAAATTTATTCTAACCTCTTATCGAGTTATTTCTAATAAAGGTTATTCGTTTTTTGTATTTTCGCTATCTTAAATAATATATATATAGAATATATCCTTTATTTCTGTCTCTTTATTTGATATAATTTTTTGAATTCGATTAAGAATAGTATTAGTCGGCTTTTGTTTTGATAAAAGGGGTATTTAGAATCTACCGATTTATACTTTATTTTATTATAAATATAATATTAAATAATCTTAGATATTAAGGTTATATTATATATTAAAGGCCGAATAAATATCTGAATATTTAGCAATTATAGCCGGGCTATTTGTAATAAAGGTCTAAATAATAGGCTAGGAGTCTTTACTAAAATAATTATTATTTGCTTTTTAATATTAATTATAATAATAGTTTAATCCCTTTCCTTCTTAGTTTTTCAATCCTTTTATATATTATAATATTAAGTATTAATTTGAATAAAATACTTTTAGAACTTAGAAGAGGTCTTATAATCCTATTTAATTATAATATAAATATTAATTAAACGTTTCGGAACCTTCTTTTCCAAATAATTAATAAGGACTAAATTGAAATAGGATAAATAACTAGCTAATCGTTAAAAGGTAATATAGAAAACGGGAAAATAATTAATATTAATTATTTTCAATTAATTAAATTCTCGCTAACAGGTATTCTTCTTATTTATATTTTGATAAATATTATCTAAAATATTAATTATTAATTATATTATTTTAAATTAGTAATTATAATTTAGTTATTATTAATATTTAATAATATTAACTACGTCCCCCTCTAGTCTAGATACGAAGTAGGCTATTTAATAGATTTCTCCTTTAATAATATCCTTATTAATAATTAACTTATCTTTTATTTTGAATAATTAATATTCTTATTTAATATTAAAGTCTTCTTTGCTAATAAAAGGAGGAGAATTTAATAATCGGTAAGATTTCTTGTATATTAATTCTAATATATCGGAAGCTTTATTAGAAGTTCTTTTAAATATTAATTCTTCTATATATTAAATATAATTTAATAGTTTTCCCTTTTCTAAATTAGTTTTCCGAAGCTTTTGCTGTATTAAATTAGCTAATTTTATTATTTTATTATTTTATAAAATAATCTTATTTAATTCTTTAGTAAGAATATATATCTCTTTAATAATAAGAAAATTAATATTTTATTATAAATATAATTCGATTAGTATTTTAAACAGACAATTTAGGTTATTTTCTAAGAAGTTCTTAAATTATTCGATAATTATTATCTTTTATAAATTATTTATTTAATCGGGATCCTTTTCTTCTAATAAGATTAATAATAATTGAATATTAATACGTTGCTCGTTTCCTATTTAGTAAAGTAATTCTCGATCTTAGAATAAGAGATTAAAATAGCGGATTATTAATTTATTTTTTAAATTAATTATAATAATAATATTATTATTTTTATAAAATTGTTTAAAATATTTTATTGTTTTACCCTTTTAATACTTTGGTATCGGAGCCTCTTAATATTTTATTAAATATCGATAACCTTTTCCCTTAAGGACTTTTTGCTTCTATAATTAATTTCTAAATAATATCTTAATATCTTATTTAATTCGTATTAAGCTAATATTACTCTAGTTATTTTCTTTAAATAACCTTTTTTCCCTCTTATTATTGAAGTAATAATATTTTCTTTTATCTCGTATACTAATCGAGAGCTTAGTTAATATAAGCTTTATTATAATATTATATTAATACAAAAGGTTATAATAATAAATATTATATAAGTCTATTAATTAAGATAATAAAGCTAAGGAGTAGAAGGTCTAGCTCCTAAAGCTATTTATATATATAAAATATTATAGTATTACGTATTAAGCCCGATTAGGCCCAGTATATCGGGAATAATCCGGAAACAACTATTTATAACAACACTGCAGATTCTCAACACCAAACACCTAGCGTATACTGTATACGCACCGATTGGGCCTAGTACATGCTCATGGTGTATGCTTATGGCAGGAAGCCTTTGCATGACCATAATAGTAATAGTCTACTATTAAGCGCAGTTCCGATTTCGTATAAAACTGTATTAGTAAGCTTATAAAAGGTTACGTATTCGACCCGATAATAGGCGAATAATTGAGAATAAAAACTATAATATACTCTATATTATTTATCCAATTATAGGAGAATGTTGAGTTATATAATTGAATAAGTAATCTAGGAGTACGTGCGCATTTTTAGTCGTTATTCTCAACACTAGGGTAAATAATGTTAACGTGCTGGAGGCTACTGTTTCGCTGCTTTCACTACTATTATTTTCTATCACCTACCTTTTTATCCTTAATGAAAGCACCTCATACGCCTGTTCATAGGCAGCTTTCACGCGATCAGCGTCTACAAGTCAGAACACTTCGTAGTGTAGACCGGAACGCAATTGGATGAGTTCTGAGCTGATGAATGACATGAATGAAAGATGTGAGGCAGTAATTGTAGCAAATAAAGAGACGACGAAATACTATCGTTGCTTGTATTACGGTTGGCGGTTCGCGAAATGGGCCTTCCCCTACTACCAATTTTATACCAAAATCCGAGGCTAGTATTATGAACAGTATATTAATATATACAAATCGATATTTTATATATCGGACCTCCCTGGCCCTATATATATATAAATAGTATATATAATAACTGAAATATATTTATTATTAGATATTTATCCCCTAGCAAGCTCTTTACCCCCTCTGCTATTATTATACCCCCTCTAATTACGGCTTCAATTAGGAAGGATATCAAATACAAACTCTAATTAGGCTAGCCAAATAAATATATTATAATAAAATATTATATTGATTATCGTATTATAAAACGTATAAGGGCCTATTAGAAGTTTACTAGCAAAATATATATTAAGAAGGATAGGAGGAAACAAGATTTCAAGCTTAATAAATTATATTATAATATATTATTTACGTACCTCGAAGACCGTCCCTAGATTTATCTAAATAAGATAGCTTGGTTCTTATACGATAATTATAGCTTAGAAATTAACGAGAGTATTATATAAAGGGCCTTATAAAGAATAAGTTAATTTAAGAAGAAGCTTAAATATCGAGTAGCTTAAGCCTTTAAAGAATTGCGAAATTATTAGATAATATATAAGCTTCGTTAGATAACTATTAAGCAGATAATATTCCTCGATAAAAGTATAGGCTATAAGTATATTAATACGTTATTTAATATACAATTTATTTAGGGGGGCTAATATCTAATATCGTCGATATTAATTAATAAGAAATAGGCTTAAGTACTAGTTAGAACTATATTATTATTAATATAATAACTAAAAAGGTATAAGAGATAAAATATACTATTTACGTATATTATTAAGGGCTATATTACTTTCGAAATCCGTTATAGTTCCTTTATTATAACTACTTTCCTAACTTTTATTCGAAATTAATTCCTTCCATTATATAATCCTTTCCTGGAACCTTGCTTTGTTATTATTTTAAATAATATTAAGATCTATCGTTATATAAAGCTAAAAAATATATATAATAATAAAAGAGTATATCTGGAATATTTATTATTATATTCGTTTAACCTTAATCCAATCGAGACCTTATTCTTATTATTAAAAATATAGATTAAGCGATATTAAGAAAGAGCTCTTAAATATATTAGGAATAATCTTTAAAGAGGGTTTGGAAGCTTCTTAAAGCTCGCAATAGAATATCAGGAAGATTTAAGGGATCCTAAAACCTTATTCCGAAATATTTATATTAAATATTAAAATATATAATAATAAAATATATTTATAAGATTTTATTATAGAGAAAATATTTATTTTAATATCTTTATATACCTAATTAGGCCTATTTCTCTTATATATTTAAATTATATATATTTAACCTCTAATTATCTAAAAATTTGAATATATTAAAATAGTTCAGAATTTATCTAAGTTATTTAGATACGCGTCTTTACTCCTAATATTATTATCGTTTATTCTACTTTATATAGTAGATATATCTTGTTAACTAGGCAAAGGGGTAGAGGCTCCCCTGCTATCGCCACCGCCGCTACTGCCGCCGCCCCCCCCCCTAAGAGGGGCGTTGCGGTAATAGGTAGAGGAAAATTAATATACGAGATTTATATACCTAACTCTTACTCTTTCCTATTTGCTAACGTTCTTAATTATCTAATATTATATACCCCGTTTAATCTGGTAGTCTTTTTCCTATTATATAATATTTTCTTTATTCTTATATTTTTGGATATATCGTAATATAAAATATTTTTTATTTAATTTATTAAATATTGCTTTATATTTATTTCTTTGCCGTTCTAGTCTTTCGGTAATAAGTTATTAAGTATATTTTAAAAGATCTCGTTTAGGAGGGACAGGGCTATTACAGAGGATATTATTATTTGATTTAAATAAAAGAAGGGGGATAAGATATATAATATTTTTTCTCCTTTTTCTTTTATATTATATAAAGATAGCTTCAAGTACTAAAATAACTATCTGCTCTATTAAAACGTTAAATATAGTATTTTATATAGGGGTATTCTATATAGGGGCTTAAATTACTGCTATAACCCTAAATATATTACCTATTAAAAAGGCCCTATTTATTGTTTTCCGATTATCAGCTTCTTGTTATTTTGCCTTTTTATAGTATTTCCTAATACCTCTTAGGATACTTAAAGGAGGCTTATCCTTAGTAAAACCGGAATCTAGTTAGAATATTACTATTATTTATAATCTAATATCGCCTATTTGTATAGGCAAATAGTAGCCCTTATTATTATAATAGTATTAATTATTATTACTATAGCTAACTTTCCTATATATTAAATATAAGCTAAATACTTCTAGATATTATATTTAAGGGTTATTTCGTATAGCCTTATTATATTTAATTAATATAGTATTTATTATAGAAGATCTATTCCCCTTAATTGCTTTATTTTGCGTTCTATTAGCCTTAATCGTTTGCCCCTGGCCTGATCGTCTGAATTTATATATTATATTTATTTTTAGGTCTTTCTTTTTGGCTTCCCCTTATAATTTAAACTCGTTTTTAACAACTTGCTAGCCTGTTAATATAGAAATATTATATATTATTTTATTTCTAATAGTTTATCTATTATAAGACAAAGTAATATTAACTCTTATCCGATAGTATTTATAATTATATTTTTAGACCTATTATATAGTTTTGTATTTATATATATTATAAAAGATAATTAAAGCTATAATAAAATTGTTATTTTTAATAAAAAGCTTTTTTGACTCCCTACCCTGATAAATAGGGTCCTTGTTATCCTCTTAAACAATTTTAATATAAATTTTATATAATATTGGCTCCGGCTCTTCCTTATCTACTTCGCTGCTATCGTTATTGGGGAAGGGGAGGGGATTTACTAAGGGCGGAGGCCGAAAAACTAATATAAGTTAAAAAGTTGGTTAAGAAGCTAGCTAAGAAGCTAATAATACTTTAAAAGATAATAAGAATATCCTTCTAAAGGAGGCTATATAATTTAATTATTATAAATCAAGAATTTGAGTCTTTAAGAGGTTTGCTTAGCTCTTATATAATATCTTGTTTATATAGCTGTTATTGTTTGTTTCCCTTATATATATTAAAGCCCCCTTAGCGAAATACTTTAATATAAAGGTTTAAGGAACGTTTCTTGCTAACTAGGTCCCTAATAATATTCCTAATAATAGTCTTATATATTTAATTATATTATTAAAAAGGGATATAGGTAATATAGCCTACGTATTTATATTTATATTTTCTATATTATTCCTAGTAATAGGACTAAGATCCCTTCTAGGAGTAATAAGATATAAATATATTCGGCTTGGAGTTTTGCTTAAAGTTTTATTTAAAAAATAAAGTCTTAAACGTTAACTTAGAATACTAGGTAATAAAGTAAATAATAATATAGAAGGCGTAGGTATTCTGCTTTGGCTATACGATAACAAATAGGCTGTTTCCTGATAACTAGAAAGTCTAAAATTTAAAAAATAAAGCTGTTTACTAAATTATTATATTAAAGGTAATATATCCTTCTCTTCCTGTATTTCTTCTATTATACTAAATCGTCTCTTCCTAAGGACTTAATAGCCCTCTTGTAATAATAGATTTTTCTGATAAGGGGCCTGTTAGCTGTTTCCCTAGGGGGCCTGCTTTAGAAGCTACTTTGGAAGTCATTTAGGAGGTCGTTTAGGAGGTATAGCTTAGTATTAGCAATAGCGAAAGGAGTTAGTAGATATAGTACGATAGTAGATATATTGGATTAATTGCTATAAACTTATATACAAGATTTATATATATATAGGGCCAGGGAGGTCCGATATATAAAATATCGATTTGTATATATTAATATACTGTTCGCAGTACTAGCCTCGGATTTTAGTATGGAATTGGTGGTGGGGGAAGGCCCATTTCGCGAACCGCCAACCGTAATGCAAGCAACGATAAGCAATATCTTCCTAACAATTAGATAGAGCGGCATGAAGAAAGGCTGCATTGTCTCTAGCGTGATCAAAGATTCCCGAAAAACTAGCATTATTTATGCTTGCTACCATAGTAGATATCTGCTGCAGAGCCGCATAGCTTCCTTCTGCAGTTTTGATAGTATTATTCAATACATACCTATATGATCCCACTCTATGCTGCTCCTGACAGTCAACCGCCTAAGCAGAGGTTGAAAACCAAGCCTTTATTTCAACCCCGAATCCTCAAGAGATACCAGCAACAGGTAAGTAAGCTCTCCACCATTCCTTCTATTCATGTAGTCTGACTTTGAAATCTCAGGTCTTTAGGACTATAGCAACCATGTCTAAATTAAAAAAAGCTGCGAAAGATAGACCGTGCAGTCTATTTAATGACTAAGCCGTAGAACATCGAAAAGGTAGCCTTGCCTCAGAAACTCAGACGTGTGATGGTCTTCAAGCCCCTTCGGATTGAAGATGGCGCTTAGCAATCGAATGTGCGCTCACACGTCTGAGCGCAGAACCTCGTATTTTTGCCTGATATTGCTTAACTTTGACAGAATATTGAATAACAACAACAAGACTTAAATTTTTAGATTTCTACACTCGGCGCGAGATTTATCAAAGATATCTGTGATATCTTGATCAAAACTAAATATTACAAGTGATCAAGGTTCAAATTACATCTCGACGTAGTGCAACTTGTTGAAAAACTCAGATATACGCCTAGTGTATATCTGGGAACGGATATCTGATCCTTGTTCGAGGTTTTGCACTCAGACGTATGAGCACGAGCCTGCTGAGTAAGCGAAACGTCAAGCCAAAGGGGCTTGAAAGGATACGTCTGAGCTTCTGAGGCAAAGGTAGCCCAGAAATTTACTTACCCGACAGCCAAACTTGGCAAACCTACATAATCTACCTCGCCGAGTCAACAGAACTCAAGAATGTTGGATTCTACTTCGACCTTAGCGACATAACCAAGATTATACTCGACACCACACCAGGTGCAGCCAAAGGCGCTATCAGGAAAGAAATGCTTTCAAATGGCAAGCTGCAAGCGAGGCGGAACGGAAGTCTATCAAAGATTGGATAAGGGCATTCGGCTTTCATACTGAGGCTGCCGTTTTGATATCACCGAAATTTTAAACAATGCTGTCGGCAAAATTCAGACGCTCGATAGGAGATCTCCCGGGATAATGCCGACTCCGGGTCAATGCCGAATTTTTGCCTGTATATTCATTTTACTAAATCATGGCCAGCGCCACCCACGAAGCTCGCATAGAGCTTGCGCTGGCCGATTTAG
>JAABUQ010000477.1_pt1 | contig 92355 bp, 28 predicted proteins | sample 5560001 | NCBI WGS metagenome assembly JAABUQ01 (sample SAMN10711888, study PRJNA513371) | rock metagenome | isolation source: Antarctica rocks | place: Antarctica: Victoria Land, Finger Mt nord | collected 2015-12-18
TTAATGCACTTTTTCAAAAATAATCTAAATTTTTCGAGTCTTGGCGAGTCGAGCCAAGTTATACGCTAAGTACTTCATATCTACCCTTTGACTCGACCCGAATACTTGGGCCAAGATTTCTGACCCGAATTGGGTCTTGGCGGGTCGGGAATTCGGCTCGAATTCGATGACTCGACTCGACGCGACTAGTCTAGTTCGCATCAAAGCAATTATGCAATTGAAAATTTTTAAATCAATAAGAGACGTCGTAAATTAAAGCAATTAAAAGCTATAACGATTCGAAATTATATTTAGAACGAATTGATCGAGTTAAGCTTTCAATAAAATACATTAGTTACGAATTTTATCTTTTGAGTAAGCATCGACGTTTCAAGTTCGAATTTTTTTATCAAAAGTTGATTCATATTTGCATTGAAAGCTTTTTCGTAAAGTACTTGCAATGCTAATTTTTGACAATATAAATTAAATACTTGAATATTTTTTTCGATCAAGTAGTTTTCTTAAATCTATTGCTAAATAGTTGAGCGATTATGTTTCTTAATTATAAGTATTTTATTTCGACATATAGTCTTTATGAGAATGAGATCTTTGGCAATTGCGTTGTTGTTCGCTTCTTTAGTCGTAATTTTCTCTTTGCTTTAAATCACATTATTTATTATGATTATCGCAATCGAAACGTTATAATACACATAAAAATCGATTGACTCTTTGTTTGTTATCTACGCATGTTTCGAGAATACAACTATCGTATCACTTACTTCACATTAATTAGAAGAGATTAATTTTAGCTTTGAAAGCAACTTTTTGAGTGTCTTCAAATAGAATTTTTGCGATAATTTCACTTAGAAAATAAGTAACAACGACTAGAAAGTGCTAAATAACAATTAGCGTTTTCGCATTTAATATGCGAAGAACTCTAGCAATCTCTTCATGAAAGAGTTATATTGTAAGATAAAAAAAGTTATTTACGAAATTACTTTCTTTTACAAATCTTGAAATATAATGAACAATTAAATAAAATTACTCGCTAAGCATTCTCATTTATTTGTTTTCAAATTAGATCGATTCAACGATATAACGAAAAAAATTCTTATTTAATTGCAAATATGTTCTTAGCTTTTTGTTACAAAAGTAATTTAACTCTCTTAGAATCTACTTTGTTAACAATTTTATTTCAAGAACTATTGTCGCAATGTAATTTGTTTTTTCTTTGATTAAATTGACGAGTTTTAGCAAACAAAGATAGCAAAATTTGATTAAGAAATTTTATTATTATTCGTTTTTTCTTTGAAGTTAGATGTTTAATTTGACGTATATTCGAATAATGTTATGAAAGACAAATGATTAAAATAATGTCGCATCTAGATGTTGCAATTACTTTAAAAACTCATTTAGACTTTTACAATAAAAAACAAGCTTAATTATTAATACTATTTATTTTCGAATAATTTTATATCATTGTAGAACACATATTTGTATACGATAGCATTTCGCAAAGTTATTTTTCTTGAAGTTTTGCAATTCTTAGACAAAGTTAAAGTCTATAAAACTTTTTAAATCTTAAACTTAGCGATGAAATTAAAGAAGATCGAGTCTCGCATTAAGCGATTGCAAGATATATTATTAATTTGTTTCTCGCATCTTGATCTTCTTATAACGTGAGTTTGAAGTTTTCTTCTTAATATTTAAATAATTAACAAAAATGAAGTATGTTTCGCTTTGAGCGCTTCTTAATTTCTTGTTAATCGTTTAACAAAAAATTATTGTGTTTTTTCGAATGCTCTTGAAGCAACGAAGAAGATTAACAATATTTAATAAAAGCTTAAATTTATACACAAACGAGAGAAGATTTTCAAACGAAGCTTTTGAAGAGCTTCAAATTCATTAGCGAGTTTCGACAATTAACATTGAATTTGATAGACATATATGCTTTTAAGAATAGCTTGTCAAATTTCGTCGCAAACATTTTTAACGAATTTTAATTATTGTCACAATGAAACAACGAAGCATTTGAGCAAACCTCTATTAATGTCTTGATTAATTGCTTCGAATTCGCAACGTACGAATTAAATCGAAACGATTTTGTTTTAACATTTTTGCACAAAAAGCTAATTCACATCGAAGCAAAGACAAGAACTACAAAGTTATGTAAATATATAAAGAAAAGACTTGCGAGAAATACTTATAAGATTGTTATAAAGAAGATTTTTGTAAAAGAATTATGTTTTAAACTTGAGAAAATTTGCACTTTAAAAGACGTTTAATTAAGAATCTTGATTTCGTGCAAAAGAATAACAACTTCAATTTATAGACTAGTCTCAATGATAATGCGCGAGATAGAAGTTGTGAATCTTGACGCAAAAGACTTTCGCTAGAAAGCGTATACTAAAATCGTTTTGATTGCGTATTATAAAAATCGTTGTTATGTTAATCGCTATTAAATTTTAAGATAAGTTGACATCTAAAGAGATGCGATCAAGTTTACGTGCTTTTCATTCTAGAACATTAAGCAATTCTAAATATAATCGAAACAACATTTGTTTGAAGTATTAATCTTTGTTAACAAGAAGAGACAAACACATCTTGAGATTTTGTAATATATTATCATTGATTGCGCATAAGACGACGCCATCTTGTATCATAAATATCTAGAATTCAAAATACTTGTTTTGATTACAATTCATAATTAGAAGAGCTTTCGCAATTAGTTTTATACAATTTAGCTATTACTAATCTCTTGTCTTCACATTTATGTTAGCACGAAGTTAAAAATAGTGCTTTACTTCAAGTCAAAAGAAGAAATTAAATCAAAGCGAGACACTTATTGTTCTTCTAAATAAAGAGTAGAAGAGCATCGTTAACTTGTTGCGAAGTTTCATCTTTTAGATCGTCGAAAAGCGTTGGAATACTATCGCAATCAACTATTTCGTTTGTTTGAAAAAAAGATTAAAGTATGTCGCAAAATTAATAATTAAGTGTCGCATTTGTTTTGTTCTCATTTATTTAAGATTGTTTTATTAGAAGTTGCAATATTAAATTAATTACAACGTTAAACTTCAAGATCATTGCAAGTTTCAAGAAGCTTTTAATGACGAACAATTAATTTAACGAATGCGTTCAATTTTGAGTAACTAATTTCGCATCGAAATCTTGTAGAATTTCGTTCATTAAGTTTATTCGAACGTACATTAAAGCAAATCTTAATTGCTCGTTAAGCAATCGTAACTATGAATCAATTTTTACGAGACAAAACTTTTAGTCATTATCTAGAACATAAATTTCATTGTGTAGCACAAATGTAATTAGCAACACTTTTCGAATAAAAAACAATAATGCTTTTGTCTCGATTTAAAACTTAAATCTTTAATGAAGTTTGCATCACATATAAGTCAAGCTATCTTAATACTCGTTGTCGATATTATTGACGAAGAAGCTAGTATAAACATTTTTTATGTTGTAAACGTCAACTATCGAATTTCAAATTATTCGAAAAGTCTTTAGATTCATTCGAATCATATCGAAATCACACATTGCGACATCGTTGCTTCGCTAGCTTGAACGTATAAATAATAAAGATTGTGTTTTAATCGTAAAAAGAAAGTCTAAGCACTTAATGAAACGTTCGAAATCAAGATTTATGATCATCGTTGTCGACTTAGTAAGCAATTATTTCTAGATATATTTTTGAGCAATTTGTGTTAAAAAATTCTCGATTAACGTCGATCAAATTCGTGCTAAAATAAGATAAACGAGTTTTCTCTTATAACATCTACGATTCTAATATTTAGCAATAAGAAAAGCAATTATTAATGCATTTGTAGATGTGGCATCGTAATTATTGACAAAATTAATTCGTTTATAATTCGAACGAAATTATCGATAACAAGTTATGACGAAATACGATTTCTAAAATACATTGAATTTTCGTAGAATTATTACTCGAAACGACAATTGAAGCTCAATTAAATTATAGACAAAATAAACATTAATTGTAAGTCATTGTTCTTTACATATATATAATAATTCGTGATTGCTTGTTTAAACATTCGAGAACTTATAATGTTTCGAATTTTAAATGTTGACAATCAATTGTTAAAAACTTCTTATACATAAATTTAAATTAATCATTAGAAAATAATAGAATTTCATAAGTTTAACATTGACATTTTGCTATTGTCGCAAATCATTAATATTGTTCGAGTCACTTGAACTTAAACACAATAACGAATGAATCGTATTTAAGACGCAAATAGACACAATACATGTGTCTATTCTCTCTCGTTAGCTAAATTAATATCGTTTAAATGTTTCGCAAATCTCGCATGTTGTTTGCATAAATAAATTAACGAATATTTGTCGCAAATTCGCATAACTCTTACAATTTTAATCTTTGCATCATTGTTACATGCAAGTAATAAATGTTGTTAACGTATACATTTTGTTTAGCGTACATTTTAGTGTGCGATTTAGAAATATAACATGATTAAAGTTCGTTATTGATGTGTAAATAAATATCAAACGTTTCACTATAAAATTTCTTAATAGTGACATTTTATCAAGTTAATTATAATATAGTTCTAATATCTTCAAAGTTCAACAACATATACGAGCTATCATAATTAATATTTTTTATATTTACAAACGCTTTAGTCGCGAATGTCATTTTTATTACGAGATCGATCTTTAAGTTAGCAACTTGCAATACATTACAATTATGTCAAGATGCTTCTTATATTAAAATAAAAGTAAAAAGTGAAATGCAAGACTATGAATGCCACTTAAAGAATGTTGTTTTCTTGAAAAATAATAACGAAGCTTAATTGTACGTATTGTAAATTGTAGCATTGTTGTGTCACAAAGAGAAATTCATATTATATATTAACGCTTTAAGAATATATTGCGAAAACTAAAGCGAATAATAATATATTGCATTGATCATAAAAGTAATTAGAGTTAAAATCTAAAAAATTTGTTTATGCATTCTTAGATTCTCATGAAACATTAATTAAGTTGTTTGAAAATATGTCAAGAGAATTAAAAAACGCAATCTTATAATCGTGCTTTGTGAAGTAGTTCATCAAAGAATTTATGCTATATATTAAGAAATTTAATGCATTAATTATTTGAGAAGCATGCTAGATATGATTCGAATATCTCGAAGACGATACGTTTGCTTAAGAACAATAATCATTTCTCGCTATTATATTTGCAAATTGAATCAAATTAACAATGACTTTCGTTCAAATAAAGTAAATTTGATTCGCGCTCTTAAACGACAATGAAGTTCAAGAATTCGTACTAGAGAATTAATAAATTGTTGACGTATTTGAATGCGAGAAAGCAAGATCGTAAAATGCGTTTTGTATTACGTTGTCTATTAACTAGTTTGCAATTATAGTGATGAACATTTCGACTTCTTAATTCGCAATTCGATGTCGTTTGAAGCGATTTTGACTTCGATATGTGCATTCTTTTTTTTGTTTGAAGCAATTCTCGCACGATGATGTGTGTCTAAAATAATTAACTTTTTTATTCTTGCATCGTTCGCAAACGTTTTGAGCTCTTCTTAATTGCTACTCTTTTTAACTTTTCGCTATTATTGTCGAATATTAATATAAGAACGACGCAAATACTAGAAACATTAAGAATTATCTCTTCTCTTGCTTTGCAAATCGTTCGTTCTTTTGCTTAGCAAATTATTTGTTCTTTTGTTTAACAAATTATTCGTTCTCTTGCTTGGCGAATTATTTGTGTTTTCGTTTGACAAATCATTCGTTCTTTTGCCTAGCGAATTATTTGTTTTTTCGTTTGACGCATCACTTGTTCTTTTGCTCAACGAATAATTTGTTCTTTAGCGTAACAAATCATTTATTTTTTTGTTTAAATTATCGTTTGTTTTTGTGTTTAAGAGATCGTCTATTTCTTTGTTTGCAATCGATAAAATCGTTAACTAATTATAGTTACTCGATCTTAATTGTGCTTGTATAAGTAATTCTCTCACGTAATTATTTATAGACAAACATGATAACACATTTATTGCGTAATGAGCAAGATTTAATAGCTTTAAAAGTTGTAAAATCGTATATAATTTAACTCGTATCTAGTTTATTAAGTTCTTGATGTCTTTTACGAATGCTTTCTTTTGCTCTTAATCTTTATGATGATCGAAGCATTTATCTTGATTTTAATGAGACTCGTAAGTATGTTCTTGTTGTTTCTTCAAATTCTTGAAATCTTCTAAGCAAAACGCGCAACACATATTGACAAAAATGTTTAACGACTCGAGTTAATTAATTAACTTATAAACGAAATGAATTTCTTACGACTCAAGAAATGATCTAGTAAATTAATTATACTCTCGAATGTATGTTTAAGTTCGTCGCAATATTTGTCGAAACAATTGAGCGTTAAGCTATCTTAATCAATGACATTTCTTAAAAGAATTAAGTGTTCGTAAAACTTTCAAATTGTAATTTTCAAATGTTAAATATATTAATACGTTGTCTTATAAATCTTCGTAATTGTTGCGTCTTTCAAAAAGAATTAATCGAATTCTTTCGTTATTTTGAAATTTAATTTAGTTTCGTTTGTGTTAATTCTTAAGTCAAATGCTAAACAACGTAGCGACAACGATTTGCGCAATTAAGAAGAAGCTCATTGATAATGTGTTTAGAGCGACTTACATTATAAAAAATTTGTATCGATCATAAAAGAATGCTCTAAAGCGTTTTGAGATTTCAATAACAATATTCTCTTAATTATAATCGATTAAGAGACAAAACAAAAGCGAGTAATCTTCTATTAATTATTATTATTAACTTATATTGACTATACAAAGATTTGTAAAGCTTAAATATTTTTGCACAAAGTTCGTGAAAGATTGTAAAAGCAAATGAGAAAAACGATTATTTCTTAAAGACGTAATCGCGATATTAAGAAAAAAAGAACAAAAAAAATAAGATTTAACGATGTCATCTTAATTGTCTTGATTGTTCGAATAGCAAAAGTCGCTTTAGATAATCTAATCGTTCGCAATCTTACAATGCAATTTCACGAAAACGAACGCAAGTCGATGCGAAATCTCGCGCATAATTCGTTGATTTTGCTTTGAAGAACAACAAATACATTAAATAGCTCTTATACTTCATGCTATAAGTCGACTCTTTTAGTGTCAATATATTGTCATTTAGCATAATTATCTTAATTAAATTTTAGCGCTTTAAAACGTTTCTAGTCGCAAAAATCGTCATATTTGAACGATATACGCTTATTGAAATTCTTAAATGAAACGATATTGAAACAACGATTCGAAGTGCTTTGCGACAAGTCATGTTCGTCGAATTACGTCGTAACGAAAACGACGACGTAATAAATTATCTAGCTATTTACGAAAAAGAAGTCGATCAAATTCTACATAAAAGAATCAAATCTTTACGAGAAAGTCGAAATAAAAGAATGCAATTACTTTTATGACTTTAATAGCTAATTGTGCTCTAAACTCTTTTGGCGTTAATTTTTTCATTGCGAAATAATGCGATTAATTGATTTTTCTTCACATAGATTGTCGTTCTCATCTTAAAGAACATATTGAGCAAGAGTCTCTTGTGACGAAACTAAACTATTCTATAAAAAATATAACGTTGTAAAAGTTGCATTCAAGAGAAAGAATATAATAATTTAAAGTTTGTTACTTTTTGACTCGTTTTATCATTATAACATTTATCTTAGAATGCATTACTACACATAGAAAGCACAATTAACAACGCATCGTAGCTACTTATTGCGCTTCACAAGATTGTGCTCTCAATTCTTGTCTTTGTGTTTGTCTATTATAGAAATAAATTAAGTGCGATTAAATTATCATTGAGCATAAAGCATTTGAAATTTGCTAGACATAATCGTGTTTGTGTTTTTAGTTATTAATACATTTCTTGTTCTTGATTTGAGCTTGCAATAATGTTCGCGTAAAATGTTCGAATTAATTAAACGAATTACATAAATGAGCAATCATCTTCGAAGCAAATCTAGAAATGTGAATCGTCGTTCGAAAACGTATTAACGCTAAATCGCTTGCTCTTATATATGTTTCGATTTAAGATTCACTCATAGTTAAACGTAACATCTAAATGTATTCGCGTAATAATTATAGAATTCTATCGATTAATAAATGTGCAATACTCGAACGCAAAAATAGAGATTATCTTAATTCACATTTCGATTGCTACATATACAAGTTAACGTCGACTCTATATACAACAAAATAAGAGATAAGAATTTTAAATTCATTGCTTTTCTTGTGCACAAATCTTCGTTTTTTTAGTCGTCTAACATTGTTTAATTTTCTTAACAAACTCAAGATTCATTGTAGTTTATTAAAAGTCTCGTATTTTATTTTCTTCTCAATTTGTCTCTAGAAGATAATCGACTATTAGAAGTTTTTTAAGAGAATTATAATTCGATTAAACAAGTTGATTACAAGATCATCTTTAAGAGCGATGCGAAAACAAGAGTTCTAAAGATTGTTAAATACTAGAATCGAAAATTATCGAAAAAGAATTGCATTTTAGTACGAGCTCATAATAAATTTATTTATGTTCGAATCATTTCTTTAATTGACAAAACATTGACTTAAACAACGATGATACGTCATTGTCACGAATTGAGATATCGTAATGTGCAACGCTTATATAATTGTTACTTCAAATTCGCAAAGTTAAACATCATTCTTTACGAGAAAACTTAAATAATGTGAAAGATTATGTTTTAACTTCATTTCGAGTTGTATTATAGATTCGCATTTTTTTACTAATTTTTACGTTACATACAAGCAAAAGCTATTAATAACTTCGAAAATAATTGATTAATTCTCTTTGACTTGAAACACTATTTAAGTGATCACATTACTAGTAATTGATCACATCGTTATTAAGCTTTGTTTATTAACAAATAAAATAAAATCTTTATATTTGACAAGTTCAACAAATTTCCTTAGTTGCGAAAGAATTACATTCGTCAAACATTTCAAACAATGTTAATTAATTGAAATAATCGCTTCAACATTTAATGCAACGATATCGTTCGCTTATGCACAATTTGAAAGTAATAACGAAATTTCTTAAGTTTAGCAAGATGTTGAAGCGACATTGCAAAAATCGACTTCGATCATAAATAAACAATATAACAATTATTAAATGTCTAAAGTATAACAAAACAACAAAATAGCTACGACAAAATAGACGACGAAGCTATTTATTTTCTATAAGTGATTCAAGATTATGTAGTAGATACTAGTAAATAAGAAGAAATCGATTTGTCTTTGCAAGAATATGAAGTAACAATGTCAATTTACTATGAACAAGTTGAGTCACAACAACGAGAAATTATATTTGAAAAAAATTTAATGCGAATATTAAGATTCTTTAAATTGTGAAAAGAATTGTTGAAAGAAAGCAAGAAGCTCTCAATAGTACTTTGCTAGAAACTCGTAATTGAATTTTAACTTTAAAATAAAATTTAGAAAGCTAACGCATATATAATTCTTTGCTTTCGTTCTCTTTAAGAAGAAGTGTAAACATAATTTTTTATCAAAAAAGTAATTAGCGAAATCGTAATTACGAGACGCTTTAAGCGTCAAAACTTGTAAAGCTAAGCTATGAGCGATTTTTATTTAAAAGTTCTATTTTGAAATAAGTTTGTCTTTCTTCTTATTTTCTAAATTCGAAATGTTTGCTCAAAGTTCGCACTTTAATTTTCACTTCGTTCTTAAAGAGCAAGACGAATTTAATTGACATTTTGATCAATAACAAATATCGCTAAATCAATATACTTAAGTCTTTTTTTTGATTTTTTTAATAGAACATTACGCGTTAATGAAAGCAAAACTCATTTCTATTGAAGCTTGCGAGATTTCTACTCGACAAAATTCATTTATTAAAATAAGATTTGTAAAATGTTGCAAAATCTTAATTATCTTAATTATAACAATCGTTACAAAGAAGATACAAAGAATTTTGAACACATACTTTAGTGCTTGTCTTTTAAATATTTTTTATATAAAAAAGTACATATCTTTTTGTAACGTTTTTTGATTTCGATTTAACTTGTATCTTTAGTACAAACGACTTAAACTTTCGCTATAAGTACTTGTATTAAAAAGCAACAAACGAAAGACTTAACGAATTTAAAAGACAAATCTTATTCGTTAATAATGTGCTTACACATTTCGTGTCTATTAATGATCAACTACTTAATAAGAATTTTTACGATAAAATAACTCTTTATTTAGCAAGAAGCGAGAATAACGTTGATTTTAAAGCAACATTCATTGAAAAAGTCTTTAACATTTTGATTCAAAATCTACGAATTAGTCTTGCGAATTTTAAAAGCAACTTTCGAAAACGATTTCTAATTTTAAATGCAAATCTTTTGCAAATAAAAAATGTCAAATACTTTAATAACTTTTCTCACAAAGAACGAGATCTTAAGTGTTCGTCTTCGAAATAAAAAAACGAAACAAACTTGATATGCTAATATCTTCACATGTTTGTCTCAAATCTCTATTTATATCGACGTCACATCTCTAGCAATGTTAATAACGAAATCGACTTAATTTTCAAAGTGTGTGCCAAAACTTGTCAACAATAATAGCGAACAATATTCGATTTCAACGATTTAATCTTTAACGTATTGCGAACGTGAGAGATAGCGACATACATGCTATTTGAGTTTGTCGTTCGTAAGTGTTTTTTGCAACGCTAAGAGCAAAACTAATTTGCAAAAAAACAATCGCGAGTTTCGATCTATGATTCGATTGTTAATTGCAAAATAACTTCGAACTTTCGACTACATAACTTAGTCTCTCACTTCAAAAACGCTATTTTGCTTGATTTTAAACTCTTACTTCGATTTTGTTGCGTTTATTAATTTAATAATTGAAAAATCGTAAATTGCTTTCTTCTTTTTTATCGTTTCATAATAAAAATAACGAATCGAATCTTGCGCAAAAATAAAATAATATTTCGAGCTTTATATTTGTTTTTTAAATCTAATATCAAAATGTTTCTACGACAAGATTCGATAATTGTCGCATCTTTGTTTGCGAATACACAAGAATTTTTTTTTAAAATTTCAAGAAATGTCTTAAATTATGCAAAAAATATCGATGCTATTATGAGTTTTGCGATTTCATTAAAAATGACAAATATTAACAACAATCACATATATAATTCGATTGTTTTTTTCGATTAAACAAACAATTCTTTGTTTAAGATCAAAAATCTAGAATCGCTCATTGTTGTTCAAAAATCTAGCGCTCTATATGTAGCATTTTGTAGTCGTTGCGAAATTAAACATTATATGCGTTATGTGACGTTCACAAAACAAGTATACGACATAGCGAGATCACATTAAGATAACTTGATTCTTAATAAATTTAAATTAGCGACATTTTGTTTTTACGCGAATCTAGATGTTAATATCTACATTATATCTTCAAACATGTATACGACAAACACTAGAAATGAAAATTAATTCTAGAAACAAATATAAAAGCGATATTTAACTTGTGTCATTCGCATTATTTGTTGCTTTATTAATCTTAATACGAACATCGTTTCTTATTAATTTTTAATTGTTGATTTAATAAATGCGAAAGCAAAAGTCTTTTCTCGCATAATGCGAAAGACGAAACTAAAATCGAATATAGATTTGTACGTAATTAGCATCGTTAATTACAAGATAATAATTCACAACTTGCAAGTCTTTTTAAACAAATTTTATTTTTAAAGAATTAATGTTGTTTAGTTTGCGTCGTAACGAAATAAAGTTTTAAGAACTTTTCGTTTCGTCATTGTTATACTTAATGCGATAAGAGTTTGAGAAAATCTCGAATTCGAAGTGTGCAATTTACAAAAAAATTAACATTTTATTATGTTCGATATTTTCTATAATACGCTATTTTAGCACATAATAGACGACGTACTTCGAAGAGAAAAGTAAGATCGAAAATACAAATGAGAACGTGCTAATAAATGGAGCTATGATTGCGACGTCTCTTTAAATTCGTTATCAAATTTATACAACAAAAAATGCATAAAACACTTAGCATAAAACACTTACGATGCTTATTACTACGTTAAAAATGCGAATTTTATTTGCACTTCATAAATGTTGTTTGCTAATAACAAATTAATTAATTATATCGCTTAGCAAAGAATTCGTCGTTTAGAAATAATTAATAACTATTATTGCATTCTTTATGTCGTTAACTATATTCATTTTTACGACTTCGTTGTGCTAATTGTTCTCGTATATCGCGTGTACAACATCGTAATATTGTTTTTTGTTTAATTGCGATATAATTGGCGACGTCAATAAGCTTTCGTTCGAATCTTATCGATACAAATATTTTAAAAATAAATAAACGAGTCGAATCGAAAAAAGCGTTCTAAAAGCGCTAATAATCGCGTAACAAAAATTACTTAAACACAAAATAACTTAGAATCTTCATTCGAAAAAGCGTTTACTAAATTGTTTATATCTTGATATTGTTAACTATTAATAGAACGAAGCATCTCGTAGTTGATTTTTTGAAAACTTCGATGCGTTTGCAAGTTTGATTCATCTTCTTAACACTTATTTTCTTATCACTTTCGTGGCAATCTTGTTATCAATTTAAACGTTTCTATAATGCGCGAAACTCGAAACAAGTTAAACAATTTACGACTTAACAAACGTTTAATATCTTGATAAATTGAGCGCATTTAGTTAGTAGAATACGCAATCTTCTAGTAAAGTAGATTAAACAAATAGCAAATTTCTTGAGATTGCTATAACGATCAAAGATTATAAAATAAATATTCACAATATTATTAGAAATTATCATTAACTTATTACAAAGTTGAACGAGCTAAAAGAAAAAAAGTATTGCAATTATCAATTATATCGAATAAGATAATCTAATTTATAACTTAAACTAGCTATTCGTCATATAGTCGCAAAAGCTTGACTCGAGATTTTAATTATAAAAATCTTAAAACTCATTTGTCAAAGTATCTTGTCACTTCAAGAATTTGAAGATTCACAAGACATAATTCGTTAATTATTAGTTCGAAGTATTAAGATAACAATAGCAAATTATAACATTCGACAAAATTGTGACTCGAGATCTCTTCGTCGCGAATGATTTTGCATTGTTTTCGCAAAAGAAGTTCAATTACAAAAGAAAGAGAAACGCGCGCTATTTGTTTTTAACGTTGTTTTTGACGTGTTAGCAAAACGTTCATCGCACATCATTTCGAAGAGTTTGCTTATCATGCAATGTTAAGATATTTAATGAATATTTTGAGAAACATGTAGTTGCGAATAGAAATATTCGTCTTGTAGTAAAGATATAATAACAATTAATTCGAGTTTTTTGTGACTAGATTTCGATCGTTTTGAACGACATCATTGAAGCAATTCGTGTGATAAAGATTTTCTTGATTTAATAGTGAGAAAACGTTCTTTTTACAAGAGGCTTCTCGTAATTCGCATTTTATTATAAGTCAATAGCTCAATTGCTAATACAATAATCTTATGTTTTAAAAGTGCAAAAAGTCGAATAACTTTTGCGAAAAGTTAACGCATATTTGACTAAAAATAAAGTTCAAAAAGTTCGACTATATAAGATTCGAAATATTTAGCGATCATTTTTGCGATATTGTGTAATTAAATCGAGATTTCGTCTAACATAACTATAATTTTGAAACTCGTTCAAGAAGATTCGATAATTACATTTAGCTTGAATCTCGAATAGATGTTGCAAGCTATAAGAAATAATAATAGTTCAATCGACATGTTCTTAAGACTTGATAGACAAGAATTAAGCAAGAAAGATTATTGTTCTTTTTAAAGTCACGAGAAGAATCATCTTGTTTACGAATAGTTTTGCCAATTTTGATATAATGTTTATGCGACGTTTTCTCTTAAAATTAAATAAACGTTCGATGACTTGAAGAAACGTAAAGTCTAATACTAAGAGACAAGAAATTCTTGCTTTATATTGTGACAAATTTCAAAATTATAATTAATTATTCTTATTTTGATTTACAATTTCGTATAATTACGCAAAGTGCAATCTTTGTAGAACGAAGCGAATAAAATTGACAATAGCTTCTTGAGAAAATTTTAATTCAAGACATCGAATAAAAGATTTAGTCGCTTTTCGTCGTTCGTTGTACGAATGACGTTGAGCGCAATTATGGACGAAATACTTATTACGAGACTTGCTTAAAGTCAATGTATAGACAATAAATGACTCGCACAAACGAACGAAAAAGCGACGTAATCTTAGACTAGTTTAACGTATCTTTGCATTTGTTTATGAACTTAATCGCTTCACGAATTTCTATTTATATTCTTAGAATTTTTACACACAAAGTTTGATAACACAAGCGATTTTAGATTCAAATGTGATGCTATCGCTTTAATCATCTTCATCACAATATCTCTAAGCTCGTCAAAAAAAAATTTAGATTTTCGAAATAAGTTTTCGTTTTCAACAATCGCTTTTTAATTATTTCGAATTTAAAATTTATCATTTGCATGTGCTTAAGAACGACGTGAATCGTCGTTGCGTCTCTCTCGATTTGACAAATCTTATTCGTTAAGTTGTTGCATTAAATGATAACAACGTTTAACTTCGCAAATAGTTCATTTGTTCGACTATAAATTCGTTAGCTCAAATAATGAATAATTTCGACAATAATAGTTTATCTCTTATTCGTTGCGTTTTTGTAAAGTTAAAGAATAAAATTAGCGATCGTTCGAAAATTGAATTGACGTCAAGTTTACGCTATTCTAATTGTATTTGTCTTTGTTACTAATGTGTCTAAAAAACGTCTTGCGTTCGAAGTCTACTAAGATAGATTTTCGTTAACGAAGAGACTCGTTGCGAAGATAAAATCTTCAATAAACACATCGAAATCTTAATTGTTGTCGAATTAATTTTGATCGTCGAATATCATAATTAAAATGTAAAAGAAATTTAAAGCAAGCTAGAGCAAGTTCGTTCGATTTATATATTTAGATCGTTGCTTCGCGTACATTAATACAATAGCAATGTCTTTCGAAGCGATGTTTTATCGATTAACGAATAGTTAATGATAAACTCGTGAAACGCTAATTAATACGTGAGAACGACGAAGCTTTAATAGAAACGTCTAGAGGCATGCTTCACATTTCGCGTTAGCGTAAAGAGAGCGTAACGAAAGTGCGAACATTATGACTTTCTCTTTATGATCGCAACTTAATTCTTCAAACACAATTCTTAAAATTTGTTAATCAAATTAATTATAAGTGTCTATTAAATTAAGAAAGACGATCTTTTGTTACTTTTTATTTAGATCGAACACGAATATAGATTGATTTGACTCGTTAAGTCTCAAATCTACAATTAACGTTGAACGCTCAACAACTCTTCACGAACTTTAGACGCTCTAATAGTTCGTTAAAGATTAATTTGAATAGATTGATCGTCAAGTCAAGTCATAATATTACTTCTCTAACTCGACTCGACGCCAAGATCGAGTCGTAACGATTTTTTGGAATCGAATCGCTCAAAGTAGTTAACTAAACTACTTTGAGCGATTCGATTCTTCGATTTTTTTTTGACTCGAGTCTTGGCATTTGCACGTGACATTTCCGGATTAACGCGATTAGTTTAGATTTGAAATAATTCTATTTGAATGCATATGTAGAACATGAAATCGACTTTATTAAGTGTTGATTCGCCTTTTCCTAAGGCGTGTCTTAAGGCTCATTGACTTCTTAATATCTTCAAATTTACTTTTTAACACTTATTGCTCGATTAAGTCGATCGTATTAGTTAATCACAAATTTGACAACGACAAAATTGTTCGCATTAATTGATTAGATTTCGTAATAAATAGCGAATGCGACGATGCAAAAGATCGAAATTGTAATTAATGTCTCGTTGTGTTAGCAACTTATTATTAGTTATTATTAAAGAATTTAATAGATAGCGTTCGTACTTAAATTTGAAACGCATTAGTTCGAAACTCAATCATTAACAAGAAACGATCAAAAAGATTTGCAATGCTTAATCTCGAACGCAATTTCAATTTGAAAATGCACAAATAATCGTAATTACATAAGATCAACATTCATTTTTCAAAATCTAACTTCTCTTTGTTTTCTATATTAAGTTTGATTGTTTTTCAAAGCTTGCATTAACAATATGCTCTTAAGAAGTAAGCAACTAGCATTAGCAAATAGCAATATCAATACAATACTAATTTTTAATCTAGTTAGTGATTTTCTTACGAAGCAATTTCATTTTGAGATCGTACATGCTTTTACTCGAGACAATCAACGTTTATGCGACGAGTTTCATTATTTTCAAATGCATTTGCATAACGTTGAACGTCATCAATAGCAATTTAATCTTTATATTCATTAAATTTAAGCAAGACTTGCAATTTGCTAAAATTAAGTTCGCTCAATGTCAAGTTAAGCAAATTTAATTATTAGTTACTTTTAATTACGAACGTATGTAGAATTCGCGATTCGCAATTTTAATGCAAACACAATTGAACGACTTGCTTCACAAATAAAAGAAGACGAAAAAACTTATCTTTTTTTTTACGAATCTCAATTTCATGAAAGCAAAGAACTTGATTCTTATGTTTAATAATCAAGTCGATTTGAGTGTTTTTGTCGAAAAATATCGTGCGATAAATCAAGAACTCTTTGACGAGAAAGAAGAGCTTTGAAAGACAATTTTTATCTTGAAATGCTATTAAGATTTATACGTTAAGAACAAAGATAATATCTTGCAATTGTATCAAATGTTGATTTAGAAAAACTTAATCATTAAGAAGCTTTAAACGAATCTTTATCGATTATCAATTAATTAGAAAGTTGTGAAGAAGATGATTATCATAAATGGAATAATTTGAGCATTAGAGTGTCAAGAAGATAGTAGTCGTAAAATCTATAATATCTAAATTGATTTAGCAAGTAATGAGCTTCTTTATTGTTAAACGTTGTGCGATGTTTTGTCGTTAATCTCTAATAGAACATCGCAATCACAAGATACTCTTAATATATATAAGTTTCGATCTTCAATGAAGTCTTGTAAAGTGATAATTTTGATTCTTCGAATGTTCTTAAAATTTATCACGTGACTCACGTGTGTTCGATTCTTTGATTGCGAAACATAATTAATGATGTTAATTATATCGTCGCGATTGTAAGTTTTAAGAATGTATTGCTTATTCGTAACTCGATTAATGATAATTATCTTGCTAGAAAGAAGTTGTTGAAAGTAATTTCTAAAGTGATGAAGCGTTTCGCCTCGAGATAGATAATTAGCTTAATAAGAAAGTTTCAAATTAAGATCAATATCGTTTGTTAGCGTTTGTAGAGTTAATGTCATAACTTGTGACTTCACGTCTAACATTGTCGTTAACGTCTTAATAAATTTTTTTTTAATCTTCATTGACGAACATTAATTACAATTAGTGTTCTCGATTCTTAGAGCTTCGAAAAATCTATAGAACATGTTCTTTTTTACGTCAAAGAAAATAAAATAGTTTTGTCGCTTAGATTCGCCATAGATTTTAAAAAAAAAAAGTTAATTTCGAATTTTAAAAAATGATTGTTCGAAGAATACGTCGCAACGATGAGTGATATTGATTGAGCATTTAAGTAGCTCGTAGCGTCTCTTAATGAGCGACGAGCTTAACTTGATTTATTAAATTAGCTTCATTATATTACGTACAATATTGTCAAATGCGTTTTCGAAAAAATCGTACATAAACTTTGATCATATATGACGCAAAAAATTCGTTAACATTTGCATATTGATCTTCGTTATACTTAGAATATTAGCACAAACATCAACGTAGCCCAAATTTCTAACGAAATCATGCAAATAACATTATTAAATGAGCTTCTTTTGCGATTTTAAAGTCTTTGCTTTCGAGTCGTTTAATTTCGACGCATAAATTGTTATCTTGTGAAAATGACTCATAAAATATAGTCACAATTGTCAATAATCTTTTTATTCGATTATGTTAGAAGTAGATTCGTTTTGCTCTTAAGAACTACTTTTCTCGCTTTAAATCTTTAATCGCATTTGATCATTATATATAATTTGAAATAAACAACGAATTGTAGTTTTCGTTTTTGTTAATAACAATAGTCTTAGAACTTTGAAATAGAATTCGAAATACTTGATATTCTCGAAAAAGATATAAATTGAGAAAATATTTATGCGAACGAAGTAAAGTCGCTTCTAGAGTTGCTTTCGTCGCAATCGTTGCTAAATCATTAAAAAAATTCTTTCTTTTTTGCTCTTTATTAACATTCAATTCTTGATTGTCTACGAACACAAATCTTGCAAATGAAAAACAATATTGCAATTTAAGTGAAGTCAAACATCTTTATTCGCTTCGATTATATAATTTTAGATTTTCTTCATTTAACGCAAATATAACGTTATCTCTTAAAGCGTTTGATTAGCTTTCTTTATTGTCGCAAACGTTTAACGAATTGATTTTAAAACATTTTAACGAAAGTAAACGATGCAAAGTGTCAAGTTGCAATGTAGATCAAAGTCTTAAATATGCGATGATATTGTTTTAAACGTTTAGAAACTTTGTTGTTTTTAGCTCTTTCTTCGTTCGTCTCTTTAGTTGAAGTACGTTTCGCTACTTCGTAATAAAGAATTTCGATAATTACTTTTTCTTTTCATTTCGATTTTGAACTCGTTAATAGTGTCGTAGATGTCGAAATACGTCGTCGTCGCTAAAACAACTAGCAATGTTATTTGCTTTGCGAATAATAATTCTAGTGATTAAGCTCAAAAGCTCTTCGACAAAGAAATTAACAACTTATTATTGCTCACTTTGTTGAAGAAATTTGCGATTCGCTTCGATGCGATGACGTTCATAAAGAAATGTTAAGAAAATTAAAGATTCAAAAAGAATTAATATCTCGTTTTATTTTTTGAGCTTTGTTTCTTTTTCTTTCACAAAACAAAGCAATCTCGCGAAGACTTTTTTGAACATAAGAGTCGACATATGATTGTCAACTTTTAATTGTTAACATTTTTCTAATTTGAAGATATTTGTAAGTCGATTAACATTCTTTATGTTTAATTGACATAAACTTTATTTAAATTCTTTATGCTTTAACGAATGCAATGACATCTTAATCAAATCACAATAGACGAATTTTTTCTCTCGTAAAAGAATTAATTCTTCGATTAAGTTTATCTTTTTTTCAAAATTGATCAATAAATAAAACGCATAAAGATTTTAACAATTGTGAAAAGAGTTAAAAGCGATGTTCGAATGTTCTCAAATTGTGTTCGCATTCGACTTTGACAAGCTCAACTTAAGAATTTTTATTCTTATAAGTAATTTAGTGTTTAAATAAAGCTTCTTGCCAATATAAACACTTTGCGATATCGCTAAATATGACAACTTATAATCTTTATACTTAATTGCAAGTTTTCGAGATTAGCGAAATCATCATTTACGACATTAACAAGCTCGAACGTTTGCTAAAAAAGTTTAATGATATCGTTGAACAAAAATCGAGTTTTTGATTTTTTGCTAATAAGAAGATCAAAGAAGAAGCGATAAAGTTCTTGTTTTCTTAAAACAACTTGAAGAAGAATTGTCGCAACGTTATCGTTACGCTTCGTGTAAAAATTTCGCGTATATAGTTTAATAAATTGATTTTGTTTGTTAAAAGCGACTCTTTCGCTAATTTGTTTTGCGAGTTGAAAGCGTCAATGTTATGTCATAAAAGCGCTTCGCATTGTTTTAAGTAAAGTAAGTCTTTAACAAAAGAGATTTTCGATGTATTTCATGTTCGTCTCTTTTTTCTTTTCGTAAATGTGCTTTGCGTATTCGTCGATAATTTTAATTTCTTTAATTACGTCATTAAAAGCTTGAAACGTTAAACATTGTTCAAAAGAGCTTGCTTGCAATTCGTAAATATTAAGTCAACGATATTAATAATAAAAAGCGCTTCGCATTCGAACTCGAACGTCACTTTTAAAATTTTAGAGAAAATAAACTACAAGTTTGCTTTACTTTAGAAAGAATTTATAAAAATTTTCGATTTCATTGTTATAATAAAGCTTGCTAACAACGAATTGTCTTCTTTTGTTCGACATCGATCTCTAAGAAATTTGCTTCGAAGAGAGAAAGATTTCATGCAACATCTTTGAGAGATTAGAGATTGTCTATTTTTAGTAATTTATTTTAATTATTTTTATATCGCAACGTTCGCTTATATAATACAATTAATTATTACATCGTTTAATTTTATTGTTGCAAATTGTTTTAAGTCTTTTCGAATTCAAAATATTAATTAACGATTTTAAGACTTTCTCGCGCTAAATTGTAAAAATTGTTTTTTTCAATTTACGATTATAACTTTCGTGACATTAACACTATTATTGATTGCGTACTCTTAAGACTCTTACGATAAACGAAATCACATTGACGTAATTATTAAATAATTAACGTAATTAAAGCATTTAATTCGATTTTAATTTACAAAACATTGTACAAATTAGTCTTGATACATTGTTTAAAGCGTTCGTATTGTATAGCATTTTGGTCTCGATAATAAAATTAAATAATTCGAAATCATTTTATCGCTTTTTTTTTCGAAAAAGTGCAAATCGAATTTAACGACAATTTAATTGCATTAAAGAAATTTAACAACACATAAATCGAAATGAGCGCATATTCGCAACAATTAAATATGTTTATATTGTATACGTTGCAAGCTTAAGCTAATGCTTAATTGTAATCATTCAATTTGTGAAATTTGTTTAAATTTTTTCGAAATTTTTTCGAAGAAATTAAATTATTTGTATTGATTAAATTCGTGTTTTTTATATTTGTTCGAAGATTTAAAGATGAAGTTACAATCTTTTACAATTAGCTTTCGCATTCAAGCATTAACAATAATAACGTTTAAGAAATTATATTTTTAAAATTTCTTAAATTGTTGCAAAATGCAATTGAGTCAAAGTGTATTATTCAAAAAATTTTCGATCTTGCGATTAAAATTAACTCGAATAAATTCGTAAACATTAAAGTTTTTGTACGTTAAATTCTTTTAGATAATTTAATTATTTTTGAACTCTTTCTTTAATTATGATTAATCGAAGAATATTTTAATGATTTTGATTTGTTGATTTGCGAATTGTTTCGATCGCAAAACAAACGCAAATTAGATTTTGTGCATTTTCTTTAATAAGTGATTACGTATTAGATATTGAACAACTATTACAATGTTGACGCTTTCGAAGAAATTCTTCGAATAGTCTTCGACGCTCACACAAGAATGTTTAACTATTAACGATCTAAAGAATTTACAAGAGTTGCGATAATCGTTACGATCATTTTTAACGCTCTTTTTTATATATTTTCGAATTACAACGATGTAAACGAACGTTAAGAAAATGCAAACAAACGAAATTTTAAAGCGATTCTTATCTAAGTGCGATTGCGATTGACATCATATAAACTCTAAATTATTAATACGTTTGTTTCGAACATAAGATAAACGAATCTTATATTTGAAAAACATACGTGCATGTTCTTTAATTTTCAAGTATTGTAATAGCTAACAACGATTAAAGTTCGAACAATCTTGACAATTTCTATGTAAGTGATTGACACAATTCTAGATTTTTAAGATTAACTTAAATCAAAGTTTCTTTCGATTAATTTATATATTCTCGATTGAAGTCTTTTAGAATGAAGAATTAAAGCACAATAATTTTATCAATTTTGTTCTATAAGAATGTTGTCATATATAATCAATTGTGAAAAAACCGAACGTAATAATGTCGTTCGAGACAAATATCGAAGAAGATTTTACGACGTCGTTGATTTCTAATTTTAGACGCGTTGTACGCGACGACTTCATATCTCGTTTGTGGCGCTTCTTCGTATCGTCTTTCGATGAACAAAAAATTTGATATAATTTGTGAAATCGTCTAAACAACGAAATCAAAAAGAATTTTTTTAAATTTAATGTTTATCTTTTTGAAGAAAGTTTTGCTATGAATGACGTTGAGCGAATGCAAGAGCTTCGTTAATGTGCGTTAGCTTTTGCTCGATAGAAGAGCAAATGCAAACAAACAAGATTTGTCTTGATCATAATCTCATTCTTCTTTGAACTCAACATCGCGTTCGTATTTCAAAATGATTAATACTATTGCAAAGAAATCATTCGTTGTCGATTAAAGAGTCGAGTTGTGTTTCACACGTTTAAACGTCTTTGCAAAATTGAATTAACTTTTATGACAAACAAGAATGTTTTAAGCTATTTTTAGTTCAATAAAGACTTATGTGACGAATGCTTTCGCTTTCGAAAAAATGTTCAATTCTTCGTTCGTTATTCAAACGACATAATTAAGATTTTTATAACATGCAACTCGAATAACATTCGAACAATAAGCGATTTCCCTCAAACTATTTAGTAATTTATGCATTAATAGAAGTTAACATGCGTCTTTTTTACATTAATAAGAATTTTGAAGAAATCATATGAAGCTTGTAGCGTAGCGTGTGATTAACGTTAATTAAAACGAAAGCTTATTGAGTTCTACGCGATACGATCGAAACAAACGCGAATAGAGAGAGAGCAATTCTCAATGGAAGCGAAGATCGATAAGCATCGAGATATTGTATAAATTATGAAAACGAATAGTCGAATAGTATTACGAACGACGCTATTAATTGAGATTTATACTATAGAAGACGACGAGCTTTCGACTATAATAATTCTTCTTTGAGCTTAGTCATAACAATAAGTTAAATTCACTTGCATTTGTTGTTTAAATTAATAAAAATAGAGTCGTTCTCTAGTTAAATATAAATAATATCTTCAAATGTTATTATAGAATGTTGATATCTAATATCGTCGAAGAAATGATATAGCAATTTAGATTAACAATCGATATAGCGCATTGCAAATCTATAGTTCAACAACTCTTTAACAACACTAAACATTGTTCGTTTGTAAATTATTTAATGAGAAAGCTTGTTTCTAAATCGATAAGTTTAATATGTTATGAGCTTTTTGCAAAATTCGTTAATTAGCGATCTTTCGACAAAAGATTTTGCGTTTCGCATAATTCTTGTGATAATAATTGAATCACATATAGCTTGCAAAGCACTAAGAACTTCGTCGAAAATATATTGAGAATCGCAATTGATATTAAGAGTTCAAATTCAATTAATTTTGATTAAATCAAGTTCGATGTTCGTCGAAAACACATCACTCTTGTTACAATATTATATATTAATGAAAGTCGTTATGATATTTGTCTCATCGAACGATTTTGCGAATTTGACAATCATTTCGTGTTAGATTCTTCTTTCTTCTTTCGTGTTCATTTAGTCTTTAACTTCACATAAATATCTAAATTGATTTTTTAAAATTTAACATACAAGTAACAATACAACGTTGACTTCTCAAATAGACTTCAAGAATATTGATAAGAGAGACTAACTATTTTGTTATTAGTGCTTGTATAAAAGAATAAATCAATTTTTTATTAATAAATATCAAACGTTTCTAAATCGAATGCACTCAAGATGTTTAAGAGTTGCTCTAGTACTTCGAGATAACGACGAGCTTAATTAACTTGTTAAAATTACGCTTCGAATTTTAATCTTCACAAAGTATCTATTCGCTATTTGATTGTATAAATAGAGCTATGCTTTAATTGCAAGACGTTTAAGTTTAAGTTTGAACTAGGCATTGCGAATAGAATCTTAACATAGCTCTCAAATGATTGCACGTACGTTAGTTCTCTTTGCGTAAATTCGAAATCAATAAAATTCTACGCTATATTGTGATTTTTGAATTAAATTTGATTGTTATCGTATTCGAACGAATAAAGCTTTTAGACAATTTTTATATCTAGTTGCTTTAATAAGTATGTTAAAATCTTCATTTGCTATAAATGCAAAAGTAATCGCTAAAATAAGAAGATAAATTTGTGCAATTCGATAATTCGTTCGAACGACATTTAATAAAAAGAGTTGCTCTAAATTGCTTCTTCGAATTAGTTCGAAAAATGCATGAAACAATTATTAATTTATTACGAATTAATGAGTGTAAATCTATCAATAAGTTAGATGCGTTTTATTAATGTAAATACATTTTAAACGCGAACACAACTTGTTACTAGCACAACAACTTCAAAAAAGCTCAACTATTTATATTTGAACAACAAAAATTAACTATTTTTGACAATTATCGCCTTAACTATACTTTTAGCAAGATTTTAGCAAACACTTTTTTAAAAAAGCTAAAAATTAATAATTATTCGATTCTATATTTTTCACAATTAATTTTGATTGTTTTTGAATCGTTTTTTTAGTCAAAGCAACGTAACAAATAATTAAGAAAAAAATACTCGAATCAATACATTCGAATGCACATTCGAACAAACACATTCGAACACACATATCGAATTACATTCGAATTCACGTATTTCAACACATAGACGAACAAGCTTGTCAAGATTGAAATGTGTTTTAAATCTAATTAATAGTTTTTAATTCGTCGTAGATTGTGATTAAAAGCATGAACGCGTTGTCATATAACAAAATTGATCGCTTTTGATCGAAGTTGTTGCTCAATAAATGTATAATATAAACGATACATTGTTGTTCGTAATCTTGTAAATAGGCGTCTCGCTATACTTTTATAAGTTTAAGAATAAAGTTGTTTGTTCTTCGCAATAGTTTAACACTTAATAAATAAAATTGATATTAATAATAATCTAATTGTCGTTATAATAGATAGAGTAATCGTAATAATTATGCTCTTGGAATCGTTATCTTTATTAAAGAAAATTACATAGAATTGATCAATTAAAGAATGCATGTTTGTTGCAATGAAGTCGTTTAATTTTTGATTCATTAATTTAACACAAAGAGAGTTCGATGTTGCAACGTCGTTCGTTGATATTAACGTACTTTTAATTAATTTTATCGTTGTTTAAACGCTTCTTTACGATCTTAAGATTCGACAACTTTTGCGATGTTGCGACGACAACAAACAAGAAAATTTAAATATTATTCGTTTATTTGCTTCTTCGAAAAATCGAGATCTAAGATTATACGATTATAAAACTAAGAGAAAAGCTACAATATTAAGATTGCTATTCAATTATACATGCTTAAGTAGCGTCGACGCTTCATTAAATCTCGAAGTGAGTCTCTTATGTATTAAATTAAATTCAAAATTATACATTCTTTATTTGATAATAATAGCGTCATTAGCATTAATTATGAATCTAATTATTTGTTCTCTTCATTCTCTTAATTAAGAAATTAATACTATTATTAAGAATTCACGCAATTTCGATTTATTATGTTTAAGAAACTCGATCGAAGAAGATACAAAATGTTATTTTAAAGAAATCGCATTCTTTTTCACTTTAAATTGAATTTCGAAGACGAAATCAAATTTTGTTATCGATCGACACGAAGACGCTAATGTTGTGCTATTAAATTCTACGTATAGTGTTAGACACTATATAATTTCGATCAACTATGAAGACGTTGCAATATTTCATGAGCAATCGCAAAATAACATCATTATTAACGAAAAAGTATGCAAAAATTATAGCGTCGCCCTTTACGACAAGATGAAAATTGAGCTTTAGAAAACTATATTTTTAATTCAAATATCGTGGCAACAAGATTTAGATCAAGCAAACTACGTTTACAAAACAAAAAGAATTAAGAAATTCAAAATTGCGATTTCTTTATTAAACTCGCGTTTAATAGCGACATCTATTTATATAACTTAAGTCGCAATCATCAAATTGTACAAAATAATCAATATTTTCATTAAAAAGATATAGACGAATTGTAAAGAAATAACTAGCGTTAAATTAATACGCAAAGATTGCTCTTAATTTACGATCAAAAATACAAAGAGCTCGCTTTCGAACGACGTAAAATTTATCTTTAAAAGAAAACTTATTATATTAAACACGTACGTCGAATGCTTAAAAATATTATTGAACGTAACTAATTTTAACAAAACAACATTGTCGATTTCAAAGATATTTTGTACAATAATGCAATCTTAATTTTAATTATGAAATTTATATTTGAAAGCAATTTTTGTCACATAATTTGCGAACAAAAAACGTTAATAGTATTTAATCTTGATCTTTGTGTCATAATACAATTGTTCGATGCGTTAAAATATTTACACAATCTTGAAATAATACATAGAGACATTCGATTAAATAATTTTATAGTTGTTTTAAAGCAATCATTGCACATCAAGCTCACAAGATTCGAATTCTCGTTTTACGACAAAAATACTTTTTTTTAATGATAAGTTATTAAACATTTGAGCTTTAAGAGCGCTTATAGAAAAGCTCGATTGCGTTTTTCATTTGAAATGACTTACTCTTTTAGCAAGATATCAAGAAAAGATCTTTATTTATATGTGACAAGTTGATCGACATTTGAAACGTTAATGTCGTATATTTAGAGCTTACTTTAAGTATAGTTTCTTATTACGTAAACGACGAAAAATCAAATGATAAACAAGTCGCAAACTATATTAGCTTGTTGCTTAACGTCAATTTCAAAAATTTTATAAGAAATTTCGAATTATGAGTTGCGAGATTAAAATTGCTTTTCGTGTCGTCATTATTGCTTCAATTTCTATAGAAGCTACTATATCTAAACTTAAAAGCAAAAGTTAAAGTCGATAAATATTTTTCGAATTTGTGACTCATTATGCGAGTTCGATTTGAACAACTAGAGAAGCACGCTCTTAAACGTCGAAAATTAAATCGAAATAACATAAAATAATTAATTAATGTTCGAAGTCAATGCATGCACAATTCATAATCGCAATCAATGATTTTGCGAGAAAAGCAAATCATTATAGCTTTCGATTTATTCTCTTTATTGATAAATTTACTTTAAGTGTAAATTTTTATTATTCATATTTTAAGAAAAGCGACACAAACGATAAAGTCTCGTCTTAGTCGAAGAATAATGTTGAACAAATTTGACTTCGTCGAAACAACGTGAGTCTTCGATGTTATTTTTCGCTTTACGCGTTTGTTTTGATTTCGATTATTGTTCTTATTGTGATCAAATAGTTTTCGAGTCGCAATTTGACGCATTTGACGCAAGTTATTAAATGAAGAATTAGTTTATCTTCGTAAAAGAGCGTATCGAAGACGTGTTTTTCACATTTTGCATAAAAATTCAAGAAAAATGTCGAAAACATCTTTTAGTTTTAGTCTTAACAAATCTTCATTAAAAAGACGTTCGATTTGCTCAATCGATTCTTCTTAACATAGACGAATGACTTTATAAGCCATTGTTATTCGAACATGAGCTAGATATTTATAAACAAAAGTTAATGCTTTTGTTTTTGTTTATATTTGTTTGTTCGAAAAGTTATCTTTTTCTTTTACGAAACAAAGTTGCTTAGACTATATCGACGACTTCATTCATATTTACATTCGAAAATTCGAAAATAATAAAATTAAAGACGATAACAAGTGAATATATTAGAATTTCGATTACGTTTTTCGCATTTATTTGTCTCGAAAAGTTCTTGCACTCTAAAGAAAAATTGCTTATATTAAGATCGAATTCATCGTTTATAAAGTTATTGCTCATTTCTTGTTCTAGTTACTTGTAGTAGACATTTTGCAAATCTTTGATTGATTTTTTTCTACGTTCAAAAACTTCGAGAAACAAGACTTAATTTAAAATAACAATATTTCGATAACGTACATGAAGCATTTTCGTTGCGCAATGCAAATTAGACACAAAAAATTAATGCAAGAAACGATATTAATAAATTCTCAAAGAGTTCGCACAGATTCTCAAGTATATTTGAAGAACGTTGTACATTTCTTGACACACTAATTAAATTCACATCTTTACGACGTTCTAATTTATCATAATCGATATAATTTATTTTCTAGCATGCTTTACGATTCTAAATATTGACGAAAACTTTCATAAATCTAGATATTTCAAGATAAGACTTTAGTAAAATTACAACATTAAACACGATTTTTGCTTTTTAAACTTATTTGAATCTTTGCAAAAAAATACTTAGATAAATATTTTATACTCTTGAGCAATTATAGTTTCTTGCAAAACATATGTTTTGTAATAAAAACATTTGAAATTAAGTCTTCGATTAATCAATATCTCGTTAGCGTCTTCGAATCATTTAGTAAAACGAAAACAATAACATTGAACACAATGAGAGCATGCTTTTCTTATTTGTCTTTCTAATCGTTCGAAGATAACGAAGCATATTATGATTAACTTATTGTTTAACTTGCAATATCGCGTTCGAAAGCGAAGCTAATAATGATTATGCGCTTCTCATGTCTATTGTTAACTAATTTTCGAACAAGTTATTAAATTATTTGAATAATTTGTTGCTATGAACGCATTAATTCAAAAAGAGATTAAATTTCGTATATAAGCAAATTGTTGCAATTTGACAACTTGAGTTAACAAAATTAGAGAGAACTTGCTTGCAAAGTTTTCTCGCTTTTGAAAATCGCACTATCTTGATTTTTTGCTATTTTATCAAAGTCACATTGCCATGAATGACTCAATAGCTATACACATTATAAGATAATAAACAAATATAACGAAAGTTAATTATGTCAAGTCTTAGTTGTTAACGATACTTAAGAACTTCGATGAGCTACAAGACTTAACTTTGACTTGCATCGTCGTTCAAAAATTGTTGTATTTCAACAAAAAAATCAATAGCAATTCGTTACTTGCAAATACTTAGAAAAACATTAAAGAATTTTTGTTCAAATTTCGTCTTTTTGATCGATATTGTCGTTTGTGATTTGTATTGTGTTTTTCGTTTTATTAAGCATTAAAAGACTCGAGAATTGACGAAAGAATTCTAAGATCTTTTTTTAAATTTTAAATTTTTCTTGATTCTTTGAGCGAAGCGACAAATTAGCGCTTAGAGATATATTGACTCTTAAGAATTTTTAACAATAGCTATATAACAATCGCAATTTTAACAAAACAAATCATAGTTAATTTAGTTAATTTGTGTTTGTTAACTTGTATCTTTAATATTCGCAATTATGCTAAACTACGAAGTCGAACGAATTATGTTAATGAGTTGTCGAAAAGTTGTCGATTGTCGTTTGTATCAACTTCTTAAACTTTTATTTCTTAATTGTTAAAACTTAATATCGCGAAAGCAATATACGACTCTCGACATCAAAAATCATCGAATTCTTATTTAATTAAAAAGATTCATTGTGAATAATACTTGAACGAATTAAAAGCAACGCAAAGAGCTTGCGATGCTTAGCTTTCGCTCTTCTAAAATTGTAAACATTAACGAATTGCATTTAAACAAGTTCGACGATTAATATCGTATCATTTTAATTTCATCGTTAATTTAGCATTAAGCAATGACTTTAAGCTCAATTTTGAAAAATCAATGTTAATGAACTTTCAAATAGATAGTTGCATGCATTTCTTTTTGTTCTATTCATTAAATGTGACGACACAAAGCTTGTTAATAATTTTCTTCAATTGCATTATTGTCGAACGCAATTAAGAATTGCTTTGCTCATTAATTGTATTCAATAAAATTGTAATTTTACTTTGTGACTTTTCTTTGAAACTTTTGTGCGATATAATTTAATTGAAACTCATTTTGTGCGCGTTGTTTATAAAAAAGTATTGATGCAACGCGTAGCTTTTCATTCTAAACTGCATTATGAAAGAAATATCGTCAATTGCTTATCTTAATAATAAGTAAATAAGTCGTTAGCAAGTTTTATATAGACTTGATGTTCAAATGTTCTAGTCTTAATTTAAAGAAATAACATCGATATTTTAAACTTATAGTTATCGAAAAAAGAAAGTAACAATTACGTTTAAAATTTATTGACAAGAAGACAATTCGAAAAATTTTGATATTTGAACTTCGCAATTTCGATGCGTCAATATTGATGCGTCAATTTTGACGCATCAATTTCGATGCAAAACATTTCGCAATAATGATTCAAGTATAAATTTGAAAATAGAGCAAGACACAACGAGACAATTAACAATTCAAGATTTAAGAATTATTATGTATTACTTTGCGAATAAAGTTTATAAACAACAATTTGCACGTTAAAAGAAAAGTTTAATTCGTAGAACAAACTAGTTCGCACAATTGTGTTAAGCAAACATTGCTTTTATAATTCGAAAAAATAATAAATACTACATATATTAATTTTTTGTTAACAAAGATTAATCTTTAACTAAAGCAAAAATTGTATATTATTGAATTTAAGTTAACGATAAAATTACTAAAGAAGTGCAAAAGAAAATTTCTTCACTTTTTATCGAAATGTTATTAGAAGACTTTTCGAATACAAATTTTACAATTTAATTTTTTAAATGTTTTAAGAACGCAAACAATTAATTAGTTACGACTCAAATAAACTTCAACAAAGTAAAAAAGAGATCGCAAACTTATTTTTTCGATATTATTCTATATTATGATACGATCTCTAAAAATGTTAAGAACATAAATAATTAATTAATTACGACTTAAGTGAACTCTAATAAAGTAAATGATGCGATTTTCGAAGTCAAAAATGCAAACGATTAATTAGTTATAACTTAAATGTATTGCGACAAATTACAGAAGAAATCGTAAAGTCATATTTTCAATATTATTTTTCATTAGAATGCGATCTTCGAGAATAGAGTTGTCGATGTAACACAAATTAAATAAATTAGAGACAAATTTAACATGCGCAATCAAACAATAGCAACGCTATTATTTCGAAAAAGACATGTAATTGCTTTTTTCTTAAGCGTCAAAAATAATTCACAACACGTATGTTGGGTGAAAAGCTTATTATGTTACTCAAAATTCTTAAATTAACGATTATTTCGTAATGTCTTGATTTTCATTCATTGTTGCAACAATGTTAAAATCGCGAGAACAACTTTGTTTACTTAAGACGATTTTCATTGCATCAAATATTGCTTGCGAGATCTTTTACATTTTTGCTTTTTATCTTTTTCATCAACGATCACTTCTTCTTAGTGCTTTTGCTCGTAAATGATTATTATGTAATGAGATAATGTCTTGTTTTGTTGTTCGCGTATATCTTTAAAATGCGAATGCATAAAACGCGAAGTCAATCGTAAATTCGACAAAGAAATAGAATAACAATTCTTATTTAGCTTCAATTTTGATGTTTCGTCGAAAGAGAAGAGTGAAAAAAATTGATGTCGTTTAATTTGACGTTTTTTTCGAGATTGCTTTGTAGTTGTGAACAAGAATCGTTTAATCTTGATTAAAAGCGTTAATTTATTAACTTTCTTGCTTTTGTTTTTGGAATTCTCGATCTTTATATCACGCAAAAAGCGTTTAATTTCGTCACATTGCTCTTTGTTTTGTTCGATTATTCACAAATTATCTTTAACTTCTCGATGTTAATCGAGATAAGATTGTGAACAACTTCTTATTTGTTAATTTCAATATTATTTTTCTTAAGAGCTTTTGAATTTACTAGATTGAAAAAACACGACTTGATTAAATATCAATACACTTTTCGTTAAATTGCAAAATCTTTTCTTTGACACGTTGTGAATCGATTTCGTTATTAAAAACATTGTAACAATTTTTATTAAAGTCTACAAAATTCTTAATAGCATTTTTGATTATAATAATTTTTGTAAAATTTGCTATTAATTTATTGAGAATCGACTTCTTTAATTGCGAGATAAAAGTGATTGAAGTTGTTTGCTTGCTTTGCTTGTGAATAGATTCAACATTGTTAATAGCAATTGAATTTGAAAACTTATTAAAAGTTTTAAATCTTAAAGATCAATAAAATGAAATTTGATTCATGTCGATTTGAGTCATTGTAAATAAAATAGTCGAATTTAGAAATCTACGAAGCTAAACGCTTATTTATATAAATTTTGGAATTTTGAGCGCACAAACTATGTTGACAACTTCGTCTTCTTATTGATTTCGAACTTAGAGCTTCGTCTTCGCATAAAGTATCTTTAACAATTTGATTTCGAATTGATAGCTTCGTCTTCGCATAAAGTATTTTCGACAATTCGATTTCGAATCGAGAGCTTCGTCTTCGCATCGAGTATCTTTGACAATTCGATTTCGAGTCGAAAGCTTTGTCTACGCATCGAGTATCTTCGACATTCGATTTATTTAGTTTAACTTCGATTGTATAAATTTAAAAATAATACAATTTGTATTTTGAGCCAAATCGCAAAAGCTAAAAGTAGCGAGAAATCTATTTAGAGACTAAACTTAGAGAAGAAAACTCTATTAAGCAAATTACAAGACTTATAAAATTGTAATAAATATATTCTATTTTTAATAACTCTTCTTTTTAGAGATCAAAATAAACTTCAAATATAATTCAATAATATTAACAAAAAAAGATATCTTAATTTATAATAATTAAGAAACGATTAAAAGAGATTGTGCTTGTTTTTTTGCAATACTATAAATAGAATTTGTTTAAATATTGTCAAATATATAAGAAATATTATTGTAATCTTGTTTAATCAAACAATTTAAAAATATTGTTTAAAAGAGCGTTGCTAATATACAATATTTTAATAAGCTCTTTACTATTTAACTTTCTAATCTTATTAACAATTTTAGCAATTTAAATTACTTGTTCGCAAGCTTTTTATATAGATCTTGTATTTCTTAATTTTAGTTAATAGTAAAGTTATAACTTTTACAAGACATTCGAGCTCTTTGCGAAAGATCAAGTCGATTTGCTTCAATCTATTTAGAAGTATTATATAAATTTGTTTAAGACTTTATTAGAATACGAGACATTAATTAAAACATTACATAACTTAGAATCTTAAATAATTTTTTTAATTCGAAGCTTGTTTAGATTTTTGAGCAATATAGTAAATTGTTAATAATTTGCATTCGATTAAAAATATATAGTTAGCAACAATCTTAACTTATATATAATTTTAATCGACGTTGTTAATACAAAACAATTTAAAGATTTTAACTCGAATTTTTTTTTAAGCACTATTAAAATTTAAAGTTTTTGTTAAAGACTTAGATATTAATATACTAAATACAATAAAATAAAATATGCAAATATAAGATTTCTATTTATAAATTTTTTAGAGAAATATTTAATACTTTATTGCGAACAACGAGCTTGATTATTGCTAACATTAGTAGAGTCTTTTATCTTAGATATTAAGCGAATTAAGCTTAGAAAAAATAAATCTTGTTAATATATACTTGTAATTCTTATTTGTAAAAACAAAAGAGTAATATTAATAAAAGCAAACAAACAAATTCATTATCGATGTTTATTTCTCTAAAAGCTAAAGAACAATATACTATTGTTTTTTACTTAGAGTTCAATAATTTACAATTAACTTTTTCGAATTCTTAATAAATAAACAAACTTAAAAAGAACTTTAAAGTTATATCGACAACTTGTAGAGTTTTTTTAAAACTCTTAAGAATTAAAGTAGTTTGTATTAATTTTTATTGTCTTGCTATATTATAAATATCTTCTTCTTTATATTTTAAATAATATTGTTCAATTTATTAGCGATTGCTATGCTATTTAGTTAATTTAGATATACTATTGAGCAACAAACTCTTAAGCAATTAGCAAATAGTTTTCCAAAAATTAAATTTTTCGTTTTTGCGAATTCTTGTTACTTTTGAAAATAAATATAAGAACATAATTTAGCTTCTCGCTATTGCACTTAATAAAGACTTACTTTTCTTAAAGTTATTTAACAAAATAATGCAATATATAATAAAGAGAATTAAGAAAAGACTCTTTTATCTAAGTGTATATAAAAAGATAAAGAGTTGTTGTTAAATAAAATAGATATTCGAATATAATATAGATATTAGCTTTTTATCGCAAAGTATTAATAATATTTTGAAAAACTATTGTATAATAAAGTTCTCTAGATTAATTACTAAAAATACTTAACTAATAAGCATTGCAAATATTGCAAATCTTAATAAAGAATTTTTATAATTAGATAAAGATATAAAAATTTAATAAATTGTTTCGAATATAAAGACTTTTAAAGCGCATTAAGAAATATAAAATAATATTAACAAATTTTGTAATATACATATTTGCGTTAAGTTTGTTTAAGACTAAGATACTCTATCTTTTAAATATTATTTTTATACTTTGCATTTGTAATGTTGTTTAAGTATATAAAATTAAAACATAATAATAATTAGCTCTTCTTTAGAAGTTAAGTCTAATATACTTTAAAGTAATATTTAAATTTATGCTAGTTTTGTAATTTCTAGCGTTTTTAGATTTCGAACTCTAGTTTAATTACATATAGATAAATTTATATTAGTTAAAGTCGAAGATTTTATTGCTAGCTTGTTAATTTATCTCTTAAGATTTATACAATAATATACAAATATTGTTGAACTTGCAAGACACAAGTCTATAATTAATCAAATTGTTTGTTCTTAATTTTAAATATTTTTTAACCTTTTCTTAATATATTGACAAATAAGTGTTATTGCTTTTATTAAACTTGTTTATTATATTCTCTTTTCTTTTTTTATATCTCTAGTATTTTCTATATCTTGTATAACATAATATTGAATATAAAAATTTAAGAAAGTTTTAATTTAACTAAATTAAATAAAAGTTCTTATTAATTTCTTGAGCTAGCGTACTTTTTAGAATATCTTGAATTCTATTAATAATTTTTAACTATTATTAATTATATCGAATATTAATTTTTTATATTACAACTATAAAACAAAGTATGCAAAATATAAAAGTTGTTAAGATTGTAACAAATTTACATTTCTTTTATAAATATAATTAATTAAAGTATTGCGTCGAATTATTCAAATAATTAGTTAAATTAAATTAATTTTATTTAGTCTTAGCTTAATAGACTACTTTGCTCAATCAAGAATTGCAATCATTAATACGCAAATCTTAAAGTCTTATATAAGTATTATTGACAAGAAAACAATATTTTACACAAAAAGCTTGCAATAGATTTAAGCGAAAAATTTTGCACTTTTTGTCAAAAAACTTTAAGAAATTATATAATTAAAACGATATATAAGAAAAAATCACAAGAATTTATTAACAATTATTAAAGAGTTAAATTTCTTGTATTTATTGTTGTCAAATTTCTTAATTTCTTAATTTAGAGAGCTACAACAAAAAAGCTTGCATAACAATTTAGCAATATTTAAATTGCAATTTCTTTAATAACAAGCATTTCTAGTACTTGATAGTTAATCTTAAAAGTGTAACAATATAAATTAAATTTAACAATTAAATAATTGTCTCGTTCTTAAACTTAAGAACAAAGACTAAATTTTTTGAAATAGATATATAATCTATAAAAGTACAATACGCGTACAACAAAACAAGAAATCAAATATTTTATTTTTGCAACGTTGTATATCTCTTTTAAAAGAAAAGGATCGAACCTATATTGCTTATAAATTCTACAAAAATTTGCTCTATATTAATTTTACTTAATCGATTAAATATCTTAATTATAATTGTTCTTACAACTTAGTTGTTTTACAAAACTTGTTAAATTAAGTTTCAAAATACAAGATCTTGCTTTAAAAGAAAGAGATTAAATCGAATAATATATTAATACTTTTAAAGATACTTTGCTTTTTAAATAAAATTGATCTTTTAAAGATTATACTTTTACGTATTAACTTATTTTACAAATTCTAAAATATTATTAACAAAATCGAAGAAGTAATTGTATTCGAAGCAAAACCTTATATCAATTTATTTGTTAATACAACTAAAATGAACAATACAATTTATTCTTTTGTTTCTTATATAATTGTTACTACAACAAAGAACTCTTTTCAAAAATAAAATTTCTTAGTTAATAAGAAAATTGCAATTGTATATTGTGCAATCGATATTAAATCTAAATAAGTAAAAACATAACACTTTAATTCTTGTATATTATATGTTTTCGAGAAATCGAAATTTAGAATCTTTGTAAACTATTGTTTTTAATCTTTTTCTACAATATATTAATTATTAACTATTAGATATAAAGTCTTAGAAAAATTACAATTGCAACAACTTTAATACGCTCTAGAATATTATTTTAAGCTAAATATTAAAAGAATTCTATTTTCTTATTTAAAAGTTCAAGTAATAAAGATTCTTTTAATAATCTTTATATTTTTCGATCAATTTTAAATGTTTAAGACGCTTAACTTTGCAAAACGAATTATAGCAATCGAATTACTTGCAAATATAAACAATACAACAAGAAAAACCTCTATTTCGCAATACGTCTAATGTTATTAATAATCGATTTAACTCTTCTATATAACAAATCTTATATAATAAAAGATCGAACGCTCAATTAAAGCAACTCTCTTTGTTCAACGCACAAGATTTAATTAAAAACAATAATTTCTTTAATATTTTATCTAAATTAGTTAAGTTTAACTTGTTAAAAAGGTTTTATTAATTTTGAAAGCAATTGTAATATATAAAAGAGATATTGTAGTCGCAAAAGTATTTTGTTTTCAAAATAAATTTTCAAAAATACAAAAGCTTTTCTAGAGACTATTGCGAAACAATTAAAAGCTATATAATAAACCTAACTGTAATTTAATAGTTTATCTTGCTAATACTTATTGCAAGTTAGATAATTTAGTTGAGACAAAAAAAATTATAGTTATAATGCTAGACAATTTGAAGAATTACAATTAAGACAAACGTTCACAAATTTTATTAATAGAGATATATTTATACTAGAGATCTTTTAGAGTTGCTAAAGATATTTGTCAAAAACTTAAAGAATTGTATAAATTTATTCTTAAATCTAATAAAGTTTTTCAAATAAACTACTGGCGTATTTTGATAATATTAGCTAGAATTTATTACTTTGAGTCTTGTTAAACTGTTGCTCTTTCTTAATACGTTTCAAAAGTTGCAAAAAAATATAAATAGAAAAAAAGATTTGTTAAATAAGTTATTCTCTATTTTATTAATAATATCAAAATTAAGCTTAATTAATTAACAAAGTTAAGACAATATTTTACAAGAGCAAGAATTCTTTTCGAGAAAGTAAAGTGTTAATACTAGTTCTTTGTATTGAGTACTTAGTAAATTGCTTAGATAGAGAATTCGATTTCTAGTAGCAATAAATGTAGAATAGAAAATAATTAGAACAAATCTAGAACAAAGCATCGACAATTCGGGGAAGCGATTGCTGTAACACAATAACTTTACTAAGTCGACATCGGTCCAAGAGAGTCTCGTGATATCTCGCGCTAGTCTATTAGAGTAGTTTAAATTGGTTTTTAATATTTAGACTGTTTTGTAATTGATTTGAAATTTTTAGCCTAATCGGGTTAGTATTACGTATAGAATTAATATTTGGAAACAATTTTTTTAGAATTTTTTTCGTTTTCAAATATTAACTCTATACGTAATACTAACCCGATTAGGCTAAAAATTTCAAATCAATTACAAAACAGTCTAAATATTAAAAAACAATTTAAATTACTCTAATAGACTAGCGCGAGGTATCACGAGACTCTCTCGGGTCGATGTCGACTTAGTGGAGCCATTGTGTCACAGGAGTCGCTTCTCCGAATTGTCGATAAAGTAAGATCTTGTAATTAAAATAGATAAAAAACAAGAAGCATTTAAGTAAAACGAGATTTGAGATCTTTGTTTATATTGATTGTTATAAATAATTATTATAATTGAATATCTATTTTTGTATATCAAATTAAAAGATTGTTCTTTCAATATTGTCTTGTCAATTAATTTAGTTAATTTTGCTTTTAATATTTAAGATACTAGAGAATATAACAATCTTACTTTTTTGTAATTGACAACAATCTTATATTACTATTAATTTGTTATATTTACTTATTGTATTTAGATTGAACAACAAGCTTCGCAATACAACTACAAATTTCTTTATTACTTTGTTTAATCAAAAATTGTATAAAACAAATCTTAAAAAGCAAGAAACAAGTTACACTTACAGTATTAAGTTTAAATTAAATAAAATTAGATTAAAGAAGTTATTGTAGATTGAAAAAGATAAATTAGCAATTTACTTATTTAGTAGTTATAATAGTTAATATAAAAAGAGCTTATTGATTATTATATATATAATTTCTTGTAAAAGATGTTAGTTTCAATACAAGATAAATATAACTTAGAATATATATCTTGAAATTTTCAAGATGCTTCTTTTATTAATACTTATTTTCAAAACATTAATGTCTTAGTCTATATAGTCTCTTAGTCTCTTTCTTTAATTATAATACTTAATAATAAGTATCTTTGATAATTTTCTTAACGTCGATAACAATTTCAAAAACTTTATTTTACAATCTTTGAACGTATTAAATCTATGAAATATTAATAGTTTATTTTGTTTACGCAATTCTAAGAACGTATTGTTTTTTTTAATAATAGTTGAAATCTTTAAACTCCTTATAGAGATAGCCAATATATTCAATTTTATAGTATTTCTTTTCTTTAATTTTATAGTATTATTGTCTAGATTTAGAATAATTTGATCGACACTTATAATTATTGATCGTAATATTAATAACTTGAAGTAATGTAAAGTAGATGCAGATTGATTATAAATTTCTAGAAATATAGCAAACAAACTTGCATATAATTGCAAGCTAAAGTCTTACAATATAGAATTTAAAATAGCATAGACTTAATTTTTATATTAATTTGTAAAATATATATATAAAATAATTGATTTGTTTACAAAGTGGAAACGCAAATATTATTAATAAAATTAATACTTGATTTTTGACAAAGTTTAAGTATAACTAAATAAATTATTTAATTTGCAATTAACTTTAACAAAACTTTGTTCTAAGATTTAAGAAAAAAATAAAATTATACTATTTTTTAACTTGATTCGTATATATATGTAAGAGCAATATAGTAGCGATTTTCGTTAATAAGAGTTTTGCAAATGTCGCAACTTTTAGTTTTCGAAAAGATGATAAAAGCTTTTGCACAAATATATATATATACTTGAATTAAAGTTTGTTATAGCAAAGTTTTCGCAATTAATTTTGTGCAAACAATAAATCAATTAGACTTTAATTTAGTTAAAAACTATCTAGCGTCTTTATACAATTAATAGAATTATCTTGTAACTTAATATAATTATAACTCGAAATATTAAGTCTTACAAATTGATGCAACTATAAGTAAAACAATGTTAATTAGCTAAATCGCTAACAATATTTCTAGTTAGATTATATTTTTGTTCAATTTACAATTTACAATTTTAATTTAGAATCTTTCTTTAATCTACTAAGTTATTAATATATAAAATATATAGAATTCTTAAGTTTCGAACAACTTTTAGATGTTGATTTATCTTTAAGTGCAATTAATATAGAATATTAATTTTTAATTAATAACTAGAGCTTTTAACAAAACTTCTTATCTTAATTATAGTCTAAATTAGCTACTAAACTTAATTTTATTTCGATCTTTTATAATAATATCAATTACAAATTATTATTAAGCTTTGAACAAACGCTTATTGCAAACAATTCTTTGACTATACAATATCTTGAAGAAATTTACTAGTATCTTAATTTTCGAAAGAGTCTATATTATATGTAAGATGTTGAACTCTTAAAAAATTAATAGTTCTCTTTGTACAATTAACTTTATATTAATGTAAGACATAAACAAGTAATCTTGTTGTTTACAACATGTTAAGTTTAGATTTTCAATTTAAATTTGCAATCGAGAGCAACTTATTTAGTATAAATCTTTCGAAAAGTGTGCGTTAGTCTCGAGTTACTATTATAGTAAATTAATAAATTTGTAAAGATAAATAATATATGCAAAATTCTATTTACAATTGTGCAATTAAGTAAGTCGAGTTTTTAAATTACAAAAAATTTGCGACATTATTTTAACAATTCTACTATAAATATCGAATGCTACGAATTTCTCGCAATTTATTTAAATTAGACTCGTATTCTTTAGTAGATCTTATTTAATTAGTACTTTGCAAAAATTACTATCTATTGCTTAACAAATATCAAAGTCGATATATTGTTATATATAAAAAATTGCATTAAATTCGTTTTAAATCAAGTTTGCATTTGTTGATATTTTATTGTCTTTTTCTTTCGACTTGCATAATTGTATAAAAATGTAAGCAATTTTGCAATTTGTAGATTACAAACTAATTTGTTAATATTTCGATTATTCGACAATATCTAAAAATATATATAGCTCTTTATTTTATAAGACTAAAGTAATAATTTTCTAAAGATCAAAGTCTAGAAATAACTATTATTCAAGATCGAGATTTTGTATAATACAATATTTAATTTGTATCTTAAATAATACAAAAATTATTAAATTATTAACTAGAATTAAATATAATCGATTTGAATAAAAAGATTTTAAAAGATCTTCAAGCTTTAATAAAGAAGAGAGAACAACATATATAAGTAGTAATAACTCTAGCTTTTTTTCTTCTTCTACATATTCGAAAGATTGATATAGAGAAAAACATTTTTTAAAATCTCTATATAGATTTAGTTTGTTTGCTCTTTAAAATTTACAATTAAACAATATTCTAACAATTAAAGCTCAAGTTTTAAATACACTTGTGGAAATTAAGAATTGTTATTAATAATGCAATTGTCTTTTGCAATTTACTATTGTCGCGATAACATTAAGTCGACAAATAGAGCTTGCAAATATCCTAAACATAATAGAAAAAAAAGTTTGCATTTTTATTATATAATAGAGCGAAAATTACTAGATTTAAATTAAGATAACTAGAAGTTAAAAAAAGATAGACAACAATTTAAATGTAATAAAATTTATAAAGACACTTCAAGCTTATATATTACGCTTGAGTAAATAATAAACACATTTATTATCTTAGAAATCTAACAAATTTATAGAATATAATAACTTTATTAATTGAAAGACTTGCAATATATACAAAAATAAAAATCTAAGTAGCGTAGACTTTATAATTAGTTCTTTGATATTCAATAGTATAAAAGAAGATTATAAGATAAAGAGCTTCTCTTAGAAATAAATAGTAAAACAACTTGAAAAAACGAAAATAAAGATCAATTGTTAAACTTGTCGCAAGAATTTTGCAACATCTATACAAATTTATATTTTTTATAAACTTATGTCTTAAACTTTATGCTTATCTTTTTATATATTAAACGAATTCTTCTATTTTTTGTATTACGTTGTTATAAATCTTTTTAACAAATTTGTTCTTATTAATTTGCAATATAAAGTTAGTTAATATTTTGTTCAAGTTCAATACTTATATATTTTCTAAAAAAAATCTTCAATATCTTTAAGTAATTCTTTATATTTGCGTTTTAAATTTGAAAGTCTTAAATTATCTTTACAATATTTGACTCGTTACTAGCTTTATTTTCTATTTATTTTATACGCTAAAGCATTCTTTTGACTAAGCAATTTAGAAGTAGAGTATAATTTGTTTTTTGCATCTATTAAATGTTAGCAAAATTTTATTTACGTAAATAAGATTAATCTTCTCTTTAAACTTAAGAAGTTCTTGTATGCATTTTAGAAATTCGTATACGAGACTTTACCTTCTATTTTTCTCTATTCTTTTATTAATTTTTCTTTTAAGTAAGTTGATTTTTAACTTTTTTTAAAACATCGATCTTTTTCTTAAGATAATCTTTTACAAATTCTACGTAAAAATATTATTAATTATTAGACTTTTTACGTAAGACATTATCTATAAATATGTGCTAAAACTCAAATATTTAATATAGAAGAGCGCATTATATCTTTTTGTTAATTTAACGCTAGTTTATTCGAAGACTTTAGTTGTCCTCTTATTGTCGAATTAATTCGATTAATTAAATTAACAAGATACTTGCTTTACAATTGCTTAACATTTAATTTAATAATTTCGAAAGAATATATATCTTAATCGATAGCAACTTTAATCGTAAATAATATCGATTATTAATAATCTACACTATTAAATTTAATAAATGATCTATTTAGCAAAGTCTTTAATAAGTAATATTGTAAGCTTCTTATAATAAAATAACTTAATTTCTACTAGCAATCGATAAAATTAAATAAAGTCTAGATTAATATTAATTATTGCGTAGTTTTAATAAAAGACAATTAACATAAAGAATAAAGCGCAAATAAGCAAAAATATTAAAAAAAAATAGAATAAAAAGATTAAAAGCATTTGCAAGTTATAGTTAAATAAATAATAATTTTGTCAATCTCTTTCTTAGAGAGAACAACTTGAGACTATTGCTCTAGTATTATTTGTTAATATTTCTTAATTTTTTTCGAAGATTTTAGTTGCTATTGAAAATGAACAATCTACGATTATATACTTTTAAATCGAACTAAATGCGCTAAAATTGCGCTTTAACTATTAAACTACTCTTATTATAGTTAATAGTTGTAACGAAAATATTAAAACTTAAATTTTTAAGTAAGATTTCTACAATTAATTAGCAATATAGATCTCTTATTGCGTTTAAATACTTTGTTTATATATTATTTTTATTGCAAATTAAATATATTATTGACTAGCTTTGTCTCTAACTTCTAATTGTACGTTCGAACTAGAAACAAGTTTAGATTATTTAAATAAGAAATACGTTATTTCTTATTATTGACTACGTAATAATCGATCTTTGACTTTGTCTTTACATTTAAACTTTCGATAAAAAATAACTTAATTAATATAGTTATTTAAAGACCTAGATCACTTAGAAGCATTTCGATAATAAATATGGTCTTTTTATTATTAATTATACAATAACACTTACAAACAAAATATATACTTTGTCTTAAGATTCATGCTACAAATCAAAATTTTTATTTAATTATTTTGCAATAAAAGAGTTTTGCAAAGCAAAGCAACCTCGCGATAAAACTAAAGCGAGCAATCTATTAAAATAGAATATCTTCTATTTAATTATCTCGCGAATCGAAGCTTAGTTGTATTATAATAAAATTGTTTTGCAAAGAAAATAGAATTGCGATAAATTTAAACTAATTGTGTCTAATCGAATTATCGAGTTCGAGTCGAGTATTCGATTCGAATTTTGATAATTCGTATTAATTTGATTCGAAAACCTTAAAAATTCGATTTCTAAAATTGAAATTAACAATTTAAATCGATTTCTATACTTAAAATCGAAATTTAACTCGAAAAATCGACTCGAATTGTTAAGACTATTATTTTTAATAAATTTTATTATTTTTAGTAACAATTAATTGATAATTTAATAAAAATAGGTAATCTATTTAAATTAATTAATAAGTATATTAGATTGTTTTTATATTATATATTACTAATGTGCATTATCTAGAAAATAATTAAAAAAATCTAAATCTAAATTAAATTTATACTATTTTTAGTATTCTTAATATTTTTGACAATTCGATTTAATTTCGAATATTAAAATCAAAAATTAAGTCGAACCGAATTAAATCGAATTTCGAGTCGATTTCTAATATTGAAATTAATAAGTTAAATCGATTTCTAAAGTTAAAATCGAAACTCGATCCGACAATTAGTCTAGATAAATTAGAGCAAGCAATTTGCTAAAATAGAATATCTTTGTTCGAGTTAAAGAATATCAAGAAGCAAAATATTAAGATTGCAAGATATAATAATATTAAGACTATTGATCGAAGAACTTTAATAAATAAGAAAGAGATTCTTGACGCAAGAAGACTACGTATAATCGAAATATTACAAACAACTAATAAGAAAACAAAGTAAAAAGATAAATGAAATAAAGATTACTAGCGAGAAAAGAGAGTCTTTATATCTTGAAGCGACAGATTAACTAGTAATCGTACTTTATCTATACAGAAAGAGCTAAACTTCTTTAAGAAGATGCTAAACTCTAACTAGAAATCGATTGATATAATATTTCTCGCTCCTTTATATTATATAAGAAGAGATAAATATAGATTAATTGTTAAATTAAATTTCGATTTCAACTTTAGAAATCAATTCGACTTGTCAATTTTAATATTAGAAATTGATTCGAAATTCGATTTAATCTCTATTATTTTGAAATCGATTCGACTTAATTCGACTTAATTTTCGATTTTAATATTAGAAATCGAATCGAATTGTTAAGAATATTAAAAATATTAAAAATAGTATAAATTTAGTTTAATTTAGATTTTTTGATTATTTTCTAAATAATGCATATTAATAATATATAATATAAAAACAATCTAATATACTTATTAATTAATTTAAATAGATTAATTATTTTTATTAAATTATCAATTAATTGTTACTAAAAACAATAAAATTTATTAAAAATAATAGTCTTAACAATTCGAGTCGATTTTTTGATTTAAATTTCGATTTTAAGTATAGAAATCGATTTGAATTATTAATTTCAATTTTAGAAATCGAATTGCTAAGACTTTCAAATCGAATTAATACAAATTGTCAAAATTCGAATCGAATACTCGATTCGAACTCGATAATTTAATCAAACGCAATTAGTCTAGATTAGACTGATCGTCAATTCGTATTCGATCCCAAATTTGGAATCGAATCGAATTGTCAAGAAATCGAATGAAATCGAATCGCTTAAAGAAGCTAGCTTATTACTATAATAAGTTTAGCTTAGCCGAAAAGTTACTATTTTAAGCAATTCGATTGCAAAAAAAATCGAGGAACCGAATCTTGGCGCTCTCACGTGATATTTTCGGTTTCTCGCGATCAGTCTAGTCTAGATAAGCGAGAAAATATTACTAGCTAGAAAGTATACAATTTATCTCGATTGTTAAAGTTAAATAAACGTAATTAAAGCAATATTAATAAGTAATTAAAGTGTATCTTGTACGTCTTAACGCAAAATATTACAAATTGCGATAAAAATTACAATAAAAATAATAAAGATTAGAAAACTCTATAAATTGAAGAAAAATATACATTTAAAAACTTAATAATAATATTAAGCAAATAACACACTTTTATTGAAAAAATAATAAATTAACTTAGTATAGTTCTCGTAAAAAACAAGCAAATCAATATAATTATAATATTAAAAAAATTAAAGAGAATAGTTAACAAATTTGAGAAAACAAATAGAAACAAGAAACATATATAAAATACGAATAGATAGATAAATACAAAGCGTAATATATTATTACTTATACAAACAATAATTAAGATAGATATTAAAAAAGCACTTCTAAGACGTAAACTAAGTAAAGAGATAAAATTAAAAATATAAATTAAAAAAAGTATAAGACAAAAAGAATATACAAGATTAAAAAAAATCTTTGTCTTCAATCTATACTCGATTTAATATTTCTAAGAGTTTATATAAGATCTATACACTTTTGCGAATTTAAACCTAGCTAATTAAAGTAGACAAACAAATTTTAGCGCTACTTACTTGCTCTAATTAATTAGAATCTATAATTGCATATTTATTAATAACGCTTTACTCTAATAACACTTTGTCTTTTTTCTATCTACAATAATATTTGTAGTACAAAAAGATTTAAACAAGAATTAATAAATCTAAAAAAACTTGCACTTTTTGAATAATATTGTTGTCTAAAACTAACTTAATAGTTTAATAAACAAAATTATATATATTGTTGCAACAATAGATTTAACTTTATTTAGCAATTGTCTTAGATTTGTAGTATTAATTGCTTATTGTATCTGTATTCTTTTTTGTTATTAGCCAAGATAAACTAGAAGAATAAACTTAATTGTTATATATTCTTAATCGCAATTGCAAGTTTCTATTGTAATTTCAAGTATATATTGTTTGCACAAGAACTAGTTAAAGTTAATTTTACTTATTCTCAATTGTATTAACAATATATTATATAGTTTAAGATAATTAAAATGGAATTGCATATATTTATGTGTAATTTTGAATACAAGTTTTCAATATTTTGTATTACTTTTATCTCTTAATTATTTTGATTGCTATTTCTTTCAAGCTTTATTCTAATTAAATGTTTTTTTAACAATAAGTTTTCTTGTTAGTTGCTTTGCAGAAAATAGACACTATTTATATATCTTTTTAACAACTTTATCGACAATTTTATTACTCTTTATATTTTTATATTTTAATATTTAGTATAGCTTTAATATTGTGTCTATCGACGTTTTTTTTCCAGCTCTAAGCTGCTCTAAGAAAGCTAGCAAAATTAAGCAAGATTAAGTACTTAAGAGCTACTATATTCTGATCTTGACGCAAACACAATCTATAGAACTTTGAGTATAGTTGAGCACAACAATTACGATTTAAGCAACGCTAGTAAAAATGAATTAAACAAGTTTCTGCAAGTATCTCTTAATAAAATTTTAGACTTTTAAGAGATAATTAGAGTTCCTTCTATCTTGTTTAACATTATTAGACTTGTCTACTAGAAGATACTATTGTGTTTCTTAACTTATATATAGAATATTCAAATTATTAATACTTGTTTTTAAAGTAAACTTTGTTCTAATCGATTAAATTTATTATTTATAAAGTTTTAACGTTAATATTAATACAATTATTTAACTATAGAACGCGTATTCGAGATTGCAAATATTAAAACTTTTTAAGACTAAATCTAATCAAAATTGTTTTTAATTTGTCGAATTTTAAGGGAAAAAAATCTAAAAATACAATTATTGCACTTTTAGATCGATTTAGTTTATTATATAATTTAATCTCTAATTCTAGAGTTTCTTAGAGAAGTACTTTAGAAAACTTGCATTAAATTAAGTAAAAAAACAAAATATTAATATTGCAACTTTGTATTGCGTTATATATATTTATATTTATCTAAAATATATTTAGTTAAACTAACTATTAATTCAATTTTCGATTTTAACTTTTAGAATTGAATCGAATTGTTAATTTTAACTCCAGAGATTAAATCGAAAATTAATTCGATTTATATAATTTGAAATCGAATTAAATTAAATTAAGTCGATTTTCAATTTTAAAATTAAAATTAAATTGAACTATCAAGAAATCGAAAAATATATTATTATATCATAAATTACTATTTTTAGATCTATATTATTACTACTTTGAAATTTTGACTAGAGTATAGTTTAATATACTTCGAGATTACAATTAGATTTATTTATATTATTATATAATAATTTATTTAAACTAATTATTATTTATATTATTATTTTGCTTTACTCTTTTGTTCTAAAGAGATTCTCTTAATATTCTCGAGATTACAACTATATTTTATTATGTAATAATCTATCTAAGTTAATTGTTACTTGTATTATTATTTTGTATTATTTATTTATTTTAAAGAGATTCTCTATATATTATTTAAAGATAATTTTTGTACAATTTTTATTTGCAAAATATCTAATTTTTTAAAAGCTTCAAATTAACAATTATTTTTAATCGAAGATAATTTTTGCAAATCTATATTGTATAACTTGTTATTTAATAGTTTGTATTTTAATCAATTTGTAAGTTAATTCGATTAAAAAAAATTTAATTATATTCTCGACAATAGAAAAAGAATTCTTTACAAAATATTAAAAAAAAATTATAGACAATTTTTTTTTGCTTATATTAAGAGAGAGAAAAAAATATATTAAATAAAATTTAAATACTAATATTTAATTTTAAGAATAGTAATTACAAATTGCAACTAATAAATTTTTTTTAAACAAAACTTAATTAAGATTTGTCAATTTAAGTTAAACAAAAAAGATTAATATAAAAACAAAATTTAAGATTTAAAACAAATATAGTTAAGTAGTTTCGACTATAGAGTTTTTTTTTAAGATTGTTTGCAAAAGTTGTTACAAGTTTTTAAATTATTCTATTACTTACAACTATTTAAGCACAACAAATATTAAAAAACATCTTTAATTTACTTTTTGCTTACAACAAAAAAGATCTAGATTGCAAATTGCAATTAATCTAGTTTTTAATTGCGTAAGTTACAATTAATAATGCAAATAAATAATACAAAACTAATATATTATTAGTCAAAAAGCTATATTAATCTATTATTCTTTTTTAATTAAAATAATTGAAAAAATCAATTATACAAACTTTTGTTAATTTAAATCTATTTTTTCGAATTATTGATAATTCTTACTTTCGAAAACTATTAAAAATACTCTAATTAGAACTAGTATTTTTAGATTGCACAAAACTATTAAAAATAAGTCTTTCGAACTTCGATTAAATTTGTAAAAAGTCTAAAATAGAGTTTAAAGATATTTAGTATATCTTTATTGCTTTAAATATATAGTCTAGTTCTTAAAAAATTATCTAGTTAGAAATATTAATACATTAAATTAATGTTGTATTTTAATTTCGCAAATATCTTATTAAATCTTTTTTTTATACTTGATTTAACATCTCTAAGAATCTATGCGAGAATTATATATTTTCACAATTTTTGAATCTAATCAATCACGAATAGACGAGCAATACTAGCGTCTACATGTCTAATTATAATTGATTAGAATTCGCGATTGTTATTTCGTTCGTAACGAGTCGTTATAACGACGTTGCGTCTTCGTCTTTTATATCGTAATATTCGTAATACAAAAAAATTCTTCAAACAAAAACTCTATAAATTTAAGAGAAACTTAAACATCGCTAGCGATGTCGTTGTCTAAAATTGACATAACAACTTAATAATTAAAATTATGCACATTATTGTAATAACAAGTCTAATCTCGTTTAGCAATTGTCGTAAATTCGTGATATTTATTTTTTGTTACATTTGTACTCTTTTCTATCGTTATCTAAAGCAAATTAACAAAATATATTTAATCGTTATGTATTTCTAATCGCAATCGCAAGTTCTTGTCGTAATCTTAAATATTTATTGTTCGCACAAGAGTTAATTAAAGTTGATTTTGTTTATTCTTAATTGTATTAAAAGTGCATTATGTAATTTGAGACAATCAATGTGTAATTGCATATGTTTATGCGTAATTTTAAGTGCAAGTTTGCGATACTTTGCATCGTTCTTGTCTCTTAATTATCTTAATTATTACCTCTTTTAAGTCTTGTTCTAAATAAGCGTCTTTTTAATAACAAATTTGTCTAGCATCTAATTCGCGCGAGAAGCAAATATTACTTGTGCGTCTTGTTAACTATTTCGTTTGCAATCTCGTTATCTTTTATATCTTTATATTCTAAAACTTAATAAAGTTTCAATATAACGTCGCGACATTGTATCGCATTATATGCTTTCTATGTTTTTTTAACACGTATTTAATTTAATGTTGATCTTATTTCTCTTATAATCTTTAATAAAGTTTAATCGTTAAAATATATTTTGTAAACTTGTTCTCGCAAATTAGTAAACGTCTTGCAATACTTCGTCAATTTTTCGATTATTTTTGTAAGTCTTTCGAGTTCGTTATAATGCGTAAGCGTTATCTTGACGTCTTTTAGTTACTTCTTAATTTTTCAATTTGCTTTTATTAAGACAACAATAACGTTTTTATCGCAATTGCTCTTGTCGAAGTACGTTCTTCAATATTGATTGAACTTGTTTGCGTTGTATTTTTTCTTAATTATTTTTTTATTGTACGCAATAACTATCTTAGAAAGTTTTACTTATAAGACAATTGTGTAAAGTTGTTATCGCAATATTATCGTTAATTCGAGTTTTGTTCGCATTTATTTTCTCTTAAATTGCAAAGATGTTATTCTAAGTTTTGATTTTTGTTCTCTTTTTAACATTAAGTTGTTGCGTATTCGTAACATTGCTACGTTTATTATTTTGCTTAATTTTCGTACATTTATAATAGCTATTAGTTTTAATATTAATTTTTCGAGATACATATTAATAAAAGACACTTTAATTTTAATTTGTAAACTTTTGGTAAACATTGTCTTGTAAACATTCGTAATACGTTAAAATGCGCAATTTTGTATTAATCGCAACTTTGAAATAATTTCTTTTTTTAAATTTTTAATATTTTTAGACGTATATTATGCGACGACATTGTAAGCTATTATCGACTTCTTAATAATAATATACTTGCGTTTACTTATCTTTAACGAAGTGTTAAATATCGAACTTTTTATTATTGATGCACTTTTATGTTTAATTATTAGCTTAATTTCTATTTAATGCAAATAAATTCTTTATTTTAGCTTTAAATTTAATTGAACTCTCAATATTCTAATATTTGATTTAACAGTTATCTCGTATTTTGTTAGCGTTATATTGACGCTTATATTGAATTTCTTTAAAGTTCGCGAAAAATAAATTAGTTTATACTTTTTTTTTGCGAATTTAAATTTGTAATTTTATACTTATTGCTCGCATTTGTTCTATATTTAACTTAGCATTCTACAATTACGTTTAATCAATTTTTTGTATCTTAATATATTAACGTTGTTTACGAAATTTGTAACGCTAATTTGCAATTTGATGTTATCGCACATCTTTAATAGATTTGCATTATAAAACAAATATAAGACTAAAAAAAGAAAAATTTTTTACGATATATTTACGTTTATATTACGTTTCTTTATTGTATAGTCGTTTATAATCAAGATAATACAACGTTTTTTTAGAAAATTCTTAACTTATTTAAGTAGACAAGTAGAAACTCGTTTCTTTTTTATATTGTAAAGCAATTAAATATGCGATACATTGTCGAATAAGTTTAATACATCAAGATTAAGTAGAGATGTTACTCTCTTCTTTTAATTACTTTATATTGTATAAATCTTTTTTGTAATTAATTGCAATGTCGTGACGATTAAACGTTGTCTTCTAGCTCTTATTTATATACTTAATAGAATGTTGTGCGTCTTTACGACGTAGCGAAGACGCTTCAATATTATCGACTCTAGTATCTTATTTAATGTATTTAATAACGCGATAAATTTAAAGAATAACGACTTAAAATAGTTCTTTTTTCTTTCTTTGCGCAACATTATTGTAATCGTCTTTTTAAAATAAGACAATTGCATTTCTTTCTTAATACATCTATCAAATAAAGATTTTACTTAAGATAAGACGATGCGAATTGATTGTCGCAACACGCAATTAATGATATTGTTAATTTCTAATGTCTTGTCAAGAGTTGTCTTGTGCATTGGTTTTATTACTTTGCGTTTTAACATTATCTTGCTATCTTTTATAAAAATTAAATAAAAGAATTTGTTCAAATCGTTTATTAAAATTGTAGACAAAAAAGAAAAATAAGATTAAAATATTGTTTCGATTTTGTTCTTCGTTGTCGTTGCGATGTTCGTATCGATGTTAATTCGTAATAATAATATAGTAAACTTGATTAACGTTTTTGTCGTCGCGTTTTTGATTTATTTTGTTATCTCAAAAAGATTTTTAATAATGTTTTTCGAAACTTTTATTTGTTTGCGAAACTTGTCTCGTTTGTGTCTCTTTAAAATCTTGTTCTTCTTATTGCATATTCGAACGTACGTTACTTATTTGTTAGAGATGCGACATTGTCGACGTAATCTTCTAATTTCTTTGATTATTTTCGTACATTTTGTTGTTTACTTAAGTTTAACTCTCTTGTATAATTTTGCTTACGAAATAAAGTCTTTAATAGTTTTTTTAAAAGCATCAAGCAACTTTGTTGTATACTTATTAATGTCGTCTCTTTTTATTAAGTCGTTCAATATTGATTCGAGTAATAAATTTCTTAATATGTTGTCGAACTTTTTTAAGTTTATAGCTTTTCAATTTCGTCTAAAGCGACGTTAAAACTTCTTTTGCGTTCGAAAATCTAACATCGTTCTTATTAAAAGATAATTGAATAAGTTTTTTATCTTCTTGTTTATATCGCAATGTATTAATTGATTTGCTATTCTCTTTATAACGAACGATATATCGATCGTAATTTAAGCGTCTTAATAATTTCTTGTTATAATTTCTTAAGAGAAAGTTAGCATTGCGTCGATCGCGCGCATTATATTTAGTAAATTCTTCAAAAGCAAATATTGTCTAAAATAGAAAGAGTTCGCTCAAAAGAAATAATGCAAATTGAAATTTCTTACAACAACACTTTCGTCTTGCATGCGCAAAGTCAACTTTATCGCTAAAAGATTGCTCTTATCGATTATCTCGTTATAATTATTTAAGAGCAAGTTGTAAACGTCATAAACGTTGACAAGATTATATCTTGTGTTGTTATCGTCAAAACATAGTTATAGCGTTATTGTTTCTACATCTTTGAAATGTTATGTGCTATGTTAGTTATTGCTATTAACGCGCTTGTTAACGTAGAAGTATGTTCTTTCGTCGTTATCTACGAACGTAAAGCCTGCGCGTCTCGAGTTGTATATCTTTATTAAATCTATTTCTTTTAATATTAAGTATACAAATTGTTAATTAATATTAGAGCTTATAAAGATCTTAAAGTTTTTTAAAATCAAAGATAAACTTTTAAATATTATAATTAATAACGCAAGTAATAACAATATTTTTAAAGACAAACTCGAAAGAGCTCTAAATTGACAAGAATTTTAATAGAATAAACAATAGATCTCTATTTTTTGTTTAACTTATATTATTAATCTAGTAGCTTAAGATTTTGTTACAACTTTAGAATTAAAAACAATAGCTAACAATATTATTAAGCATTTAAGAAATATATAAGTTCAAAATATTGCAAAGAGCATAAACTTATCTATTGTAATTAAAAAGATATTAATTTTTGTAATAATATAGAAAAAAAATTGCTAAATTCTATTTAGATTTGCGCTTTTTTAGTTGCTATTAATAACTTAGCTTAATATTTGCTTTGCTTCAAAATTCTTTAGAAACAAATTGAAAAAAATTAATAAAAACTAGAATAAAATATTTGTATTTGTTGGAATTCTATCTATCTAATACTTTGTTATATATATTAATTGCGCAATTTTATTAATCTTTAAATAAAGAAATACTCTTAAGATTAGAAATATAATAAATTAGACTAGACAAAAATAAGTAATAATTAGTTTTTTAAATTTTTTCTATAAATATACTCTTATAGTTTCGCGAATAACTAATATAGATGTTTATTTAAAATTTCGAATATTCGATACAATATTTAATTATCTTAAATATTAAAAGAAAATAATCGAAATTAGTATTTGTTTTTTGTTAAAGATTGTAACAAAAGCTTGCAATAAATTTTTAATAAAGTTTGCAAAATATTATTCGAAAACAAAAAAACTTAATAATATATTATACAATTCTGTTAATATTTTTAATTTTATACAAAAATTTAGCCTTTACAAAATATAAAATAAGAAAAATAACAATAATATTGTTAACTATAAAACAAAATGCAAGATCGAATTTAAAATCTATATTCAATATTATTACAATTTAACTTCTAGTTTAAGAACAAAAGTATAAAGAGCAAATATTGCTAAAAAAAATAATATAATATAGTAACAAATATATTGCTAATACTATTATAATTTATTGCAATTGTTGCAAAATTCTTATTTCGATAGTTTTAACGCTTTTGTTTTTAACTTAAATTAAAAACAATTAATATTTTTGAACTAATATCATAAAAAAATAATATTTAACTTAAAAATAATAAAAGATAATATTTCGAACTCTTTTAAGCTAATGCAAATAACTCGAAATATATTTTTATACTTAATATAATTGATAAATATTAAACAAACTTTTAGTTTTGTTCGAAAAATATATTGATAAAATCGATCTTAAATAAATTTGTAAACAATTGAGCAAATTATAATAATTAAGTATTATAATTGTGTTATAGATTTAGACTTAAAGAAGGTTGTTGTCGAACTATAAAACATATGTTACAAAGAAAAGAATAATAATTAAGTAATAAATAAAGGATTTTTTTTAAATAAAGTTCGAAATCATTCTAAATTAGATTTACTAATAGATATATTATATTATTGAAGATATTGTATCTATAATTACTATATAAACAATCAGACCTTATTAGTAGTAATGCAAAAAGATAATATATTTAATAATTTAATTGCTAGAAGAGAGCTATTAATAATTGAATCTAAAAAATTTGAATTACAATTAGTACAAGAAATGTATTATAGTTGTTAAAAAAGCTTCGAATTATTCTAGAATTTCTATTACTAGAAAAAATTCGAATTGCTCTATTAAAAATCTAATAAACTAACAATTCTTGTATTAGATTGTTATATACTTAATACAAATTGTTGCAAGATTTAAGTCTATATAGAATAGAATGTTAATTAAATTTCTAAAGTTTTGATAGTAATATAATAAGATAGTATATTTACTAGAGAAAAAGATATATATAAATACTTTTGTAACTTCTTGAAATATATCTAAGATTAAATTCTAAATACAATATTTGTTTTTTTATAATTGAAATTCTAAGTCTTGTTATATAGTATTTCGAAAATCAAATATTATAATAAGTATTTAGAAATAAGAAATTTGATCGATTTTTAATATTTTTTAATCTCTCGAAGTGCAACAATTTCAAACTTATGTTTTTGCTCTTTCTATTGCAGAATATTAATATATTAATTGAAAATATATTATTTATTTGTATTATTTTAACTATATTAATATTATTGATACTTTTTTCTTCGATATTCTTTTCGTTAACACTCTTGTCTTTAACATTTTTATTTTCTATTTTGTCTATTTTGTCTTGTTTAAATTAAATACAAGAAATCATTTTATAGCAAAAGAATTTCAAAGCAAACTATTAAATTAGCAAATTGAGCTTATTAATTATAAACAAGATATATTGTATTACTTATATATATTATTTGTTTACTTTGTGCAAGCTATCGAAGATAATCATATTAATAGAAATAGATCGATATATATATAAGAAGTTATAGAAAAAGTTGTAATAATTTTGAAGACTTTATAGATAGAGACGCGTCGAAAATAGTGTCAAAAATCGCGTAAAAACAAAAGCTTAAATTAACAATTAACAACAAGATTATATAAAATAAACAACAAAGAAGTTACTATAGATAAATTTGCATTACTTATTAATAAAATTAAATAAATACTATTATAAAGAGATAATAATCTTGTTAAATTAAAAATTAAAATTAAGTAAAAACAAAAGTAAAAGATAAACCTAACTCTAATATATATATTTTTTACATTATTTAATAAAATTATCTCTTAATATTCTGTTTATAATTTTGTTAATTTTTTGAACTCTTTTACATTCTAAATCTTATAGTACTCTATTAAATATCGAGATATACTTATAATCTATTATACAATTGCATTATCTATATATATTATTAGTAAACTAAGCTAAAAAGATGTACAAACATTAGAATTACTATTAATTAATTCAAAAAGTATTGCAAGTCGCAATTGCGCACAAGAATACAATAATAATAAGAAAAAGTTGTATCGAAAACAAATTAATAATTGCAAGACTATCTCGATTTACGTTAAAATGCTATATAAAATCTCTATTTAAATCGAAATCTCTAAGTTAAATTGTAAAGTTATAGAGAACAATATCAAAGATAAGATTAACAAGCATTAAATTAATTAAGATATTTATAGTAATATATTTAAAAATTTAAAAATTTAATAAAATTTATAATGCTAACAATTTAACAATATAATACTTTGAAATTCAACTTAGACAAAAAGCAAAGAAAAAGTTGGCAACTAAGAAGACAAAGTAATTTAGAGTTACTCAAAAAATATAAACAATATATAAGAATATAAATATAGTAATAGCAATTTTCTCTTAAAATTAAAAAAAATGTTAATAGTTTAATTATTAGTTCCGTTTTTTTTGCAAATTGCATTTATAAGTACTTGTTAATTAATACAACTACATATTTATTCAATTTATAACTATTATATTATATACTTATATTTTCTAGTGCATGCGAAGCAACTATTTGTTAAAAATATAAAATGTAAAAGAAACTTTAGTTTAATTGATAAGATATATAACTTTTAATATTGTTATCTAGTTAAATCTTTCTTATCTACATTGTTATTTTGTTAATTTCTTCTTATTTATATTGTTATCTTGTCAACTTTTTCTTATCTATAACGTTACTTTGTCAACTTTTTCTTATCTATAATATTATTATTCTAACTCTTTCTTATATATATATTATTTAAATATATTATTTGTTTTCTATACTTAAGCTAATTAATATTGCACTTAAGCTGATCAATATTGCAATTAAGCATCGACAATAAGCTTAATATTAATAGAAGCTTTTCGATATTTATAAAATCAATTATAAAGATTATTTAACAACAAATTATTTAGTATAATAATTTAGATAAGTTAAAGAAAGCTAATAATGTTAATTCTCTAAATATATATAGCAACTTTGTTGAAAAATTTGTGTTATCAAGAAATGCAAAAGAGAGAAAAATATCTAATTATATTAATATTAAATTAAAGAATTCTAATAATATTTAGACTAATTGCGTTAATTCGATTAATCGAATTAAATTTTGAAAATTCGAATCGATTCGAATTGAATATCTTGACAATTCGATTTTCAAGATTGAAGTCGACAATTTGATTCGATTTCAAAAATTAAATCGAAAATTAAATCGAAAAATCGATTTAAATTGTCAAGATATTAGTTCTATAGATTATAACCAATTTGATTAGAAATTTAGTTTTATATTTTACATTTGATAATGCAATCTAGTAATGCATTACTACTTAAAAAGAGGAAAACATTAAATAGTATCTATAGAGTCTATAGAGTGCAAAATCAACAATAAATTAATAGAAAATTAATAAGAAAATCTATAATGTTTTTAGTAATTTGATTCTAAAAATAGTAATTCTTGATTCTAAAAATAGTAATTCTTGATATAATAATATAATTTTCGATTTTTTGAGAATTTATTTCGATTTTAACTTTTGAACCGAAAATCGACTTAACTTGATTCGATTTGATTTCAAAATTTCAAAATTGAATTAATTTTCTATTTGATTTCTATAATTTGAATCGACAATTCGATTCGATTTCAAAAGTTAGAACCGAAAATCGAATCAACAATTAGTCTAATAATATTGTTAAAAAAATTAAGAAATTCGATATACAACTTAAAATAATACTAAATTGTTAAATTATAACTACTATAAAGCTACAAATATTAATAATAATAGCAAAGAGAAGAACAAAGACAATAAAAATTAAGATAGTAATAACAAAATTAATAACAAAATTAAAAGCAACTCGAATTAAATTGTTCCAAATAATAGTATAACAAACAAAATTATTAAGATTTTGAACTAATAGCTTTATATATTTAGCTTAGAGAGCTTACTATTACAAATTAGTATTATAATATATTAATATATTGTATTACTATATTGTATTACCAAATTGCATTATTAAATCTAAAATCTAAAACTAAGATTTTAAACAAATTAATTATAATCTCTAATAGAACTAATATCTTGACAATTCGAATCAATTTTTTAATTCGATTTCCAATTTTAAGTTTTGAAATTAAATCGAATTGTCGATTTCAATTTTAAGAATCGAATTATCAAGATTTTCGATTTAATTCGAATTAAATTGTTAAGATTCAATTCGATTAATCGAATTAACACAATTAGTCTATATTTAGTCTAATATTAATCTTATTTTTTTTATAATTTTCAATAAAATCTAGTTGTTGAAATATATCTTATAGATTTATTTTTAAGAATTAACAAATATTTTGCAATACTTTGTTAATTTCTTTATTGCTCTTATAAGTCTCTCGAGTTTATTATAATATATTAGTGCTATTTTGATATTCTTAAAATGTTTCTCAATTCTTCAATTTACTTCTACTAAAATAGCAATAAGATTTTTATTCTAATTGTTTTTGTTGAAATATACTCTTTAATACAAATTAGATTAATTTATATTATATTTCTTTCTAATTATTTCTTTGCTATTTATAATAGTTATTTTAGAAGATATAATTTACAAGACAATTATATAGAGTTGTTGTTGTTGCAATATTGTTGTTAATTCGAGTTTTTATATATTTATTTTCTCTTAAGTTATAAAGATATTATTTTAAGCTTTAATTTTTGTTCTTTTTTAGATATTAGATTGTTGCATATATATTAGATTGTTATATCTATGATTTTATCTAACTCTTGTAGATCTATAATAGCTATTAATCTCTATATTAGCTTTTTAAAATAAATATTAATAAAAAGTATATTAATCGCTATTTATAGAATTTTTGTAGATATTGTCTTGTAGACGTTCGTAATATATTAAAATGCGCAATTTTGTATTAATTGCAATTTCGAGATAACTTCTTATCTTAGTTTTTTAATATTTTTTAATATAAATTATATTGCAATGTTGTAAACTATTATTTACTTCTTAATAACAATATTCTTGCGTTTTTCTATTTTTAACAAAATATCAAAAATTGAACTCTCTATTATTAATATATTTTCGTGTCTAATTATTAGCTTTGTTTTTACTTAATATAAATAATATTATATTTTAACTTCAAGTTGAATTAAATTCTTAATAATCTAATTTTTAATTTAATAATTATCTTGTTCTTTGTTAATATTAAATCGACGCTTATATTAAATCTTTTTAATATTTGTAAGAAATAAATTAGTTTATATTTCTTTTCTGCAAACTTAAAGTTGTAACTTTGTATTTATTGCTTGTCTCTATTGTATATTTAACTTAATACTCTATAGTTGCATTTAATCGATTTTTAATATATTAGTATATTAACATTGTTTACAAATTATATAATACTAACTCTTGATTTAATATTATTATATACATTTAGAAAATTTGTATTGTAGAATAAGTATAAGATTAAAAATAGAGAAATTTTCTAAAATATATTTATATCAATATTGCGCTTCTCTAGCGTATAATTGCCTATAATTAAAATTCTTTATCTATTTAAGTAAATAAATTAAAACTCTTCTTTTTCTTATATTATAAAATAGCTAGATATACAATATATTGTTGAGTAAACTAAATATATCAAGATTTAATAGCAACGCTACTTTTGTCTTTTAATTACTTTATTTTGCGTAAATTTTATCTATAATCAATTGCAATATTGTATCGATTAAATATTGTTTTTTAATTTTTATATATATACTTAGTAGAATATTTTGTGCTTCTACAATATAACAAGAACACTTCAATATAATCAACTTTACTACTTTATCTAGTATATTAAGCAATATAATAGATTTTAAAATAGAAAGCTTAAAGTAATTTTTTTTGCTAAACTTGTATAGTATTATTGTAATAATTTTTTTTAAATAAAATAATAAAATATTTTTTTAATATATATATCGAATAAAAATCTTACTTGTTTTAGCACTTTGCAAATTAATTATTACAATACTTAATTGTTAATAGTATTGTTAATCTTTAGAATCTTATTAAGAGTTATTTTATATATTGCTTTTATTATCTTGCGTTTCAATATTGTTTTGTTATCTTTTATTAAAAATAAATATAAGAATTTTTTTCAAATTGTTTGTTAATATTGTTAATAAAAAAGAAAAGTAAGCTTAGAATATTGTCTTAATCTTGTTTTTTATTGTTATTGCAATATTACTAGTGTTAATTTTTAGCAATAATATAATAGATTCGATTAATATTTTTATTGCTATATTTCTAATTTACTTTACTATCTCGAATAGACTCTTAATAATGTTTTTTAAAATTAATATTTGTTTGCAAATCTTGTTTTGCTTATATTTTATCAAGATTTGCTCTTCTTGTTGTACGCTCGAATATATACTTTCTACTTTCAAAAAATACAATATTGTCGATACAATTGTTTAGTTTTCTTAACTATTTTTATATATTTTGCTATCTATCTTAACTAAATTTTTGTATATGAATTTGTTTATAAAGTAAATTCTTTAATAGTCTCTTTTAGACTATCGAGTAGCTTAATTTTATATTGTTAATATATTAACTTTTTACTAAGTTGTTAAATAATAGCTTAAATAGCAATTTTCTTAATATATTATTAAACTTTTTTAGATTTATAGCTTTTTAATTTTGTTTAAAACAATATAGAAATCTCTTTTGCATTCTGAAATCTAGCATTGTTTTAACTGAAATATAATTAAATAAGTTTTCTATCTTTTTATTTATATTATAATATATAAAACTATTTATTTTCTTTTTTGTTACAAATAATAAGTTGATTATAATTTAAGCGTTTTGATAATCTCTTGTTATAATCTCTTGTGAAAATTTTAATAAGATATTAACTTCGCATATTATACTTAATAAGTTTTTCAATAATAGATATTGTCTAGAATCGAAAGAATCTATTTAAAAAAAATATAAGTTAAATTTTTTTCAAATAATACTTTTGTTTTGTATATACAAGAATTGTTTTATTGTTAAAAGATTGTTTTTATCTATTGTTTTATTGTAGTTGCTTAAAAATAAATTGTAAATATTGTAAATATTAACAACTATATATTTTGTATTGTTGCTATTAAGATATATTTGAAATATTTTTGTTTCTATATCTTTAAAGTATTATATATTATATTAATTATTGCTATTAATATATTTGTTAACATAGAAATATATATTATTGTTGTTATCTTTAAACGTAAAAACTAAAATCTATACACTTTAAACTATATATTATTACTCTAATATAATATTATTAATATATCGTATTTCTGTATTTTCTCTTTTTGTAACAATACTATTATTATTTTGTTTTTTACTCTATAAATATTATTTTATAATATTCTAAACTTTTCTTGTATCTTTATTACAATTTCTTTTGAATATTATCTATATTAATATATATCAAATTCTTTATTTCTTGAGTAGAAAGTATATTTTACGTTAATATTATTATTATCTTATTGTTGCTTTGTTTTATTAGAGTAAATCAATCTTTTAGTAATTTGTTCGAACGTCTTTTTTTAGCTATTTGTTAAATTATAATTTCTTTTATTGCAACAAATACGCTTTATATAAAACTTATTTGTATTAAATCTTCTACTATTGTTGTTTTGTATTTTTTTAATCTAGTTAAATCTAGTTAAGCTTTCAAAAACTATTAAAGAAGTTATTGTTTTTTTGTCTTTTTTTTTCTAATAATATAGTATAGCAATTTTATTTTTATTGCTTATTTTATTCTTTGTTTCTCTTTCTATCTTTTAAGATATTTGAAATTAAATATCTTGTAGATTTTCTTGCGAGCATTGTATTCTTATATTAAGAAATTTTGCAAATAAAAATAATAGTTAAAGCAATAATCTTGCAAACAATAAAAATTTTGTTATATATTTTTGTATTTGTATATTTTTGTATTTATATTTCTAACAATCTATTTATTGCTTTATTCTATATCTTGTATTTTAATATTTTGCTATTTTAATATTCAATTCATAGATACTATCTTCTTCTAAAAGAATATTATTATTCGTTTAGTAGCGTCGAATACTTTCGATAGAAATATTTTGACTTACAATTCGATAGAATAGTTATTCAAATTAATTAAAGAAATCTTACTCAATTAGAAAGCAAAAGATATTCAACTAATCTACTCTATTAAGCTTGGTATACTAAGAGAATTACAACTTGCAGTTGTATTTATCTATACACTTACAATTTTAATATACTATAACTTGTCTCGTTTGTAGAACTCGCTCTATGCATTCTATAGAGTTTGCATTTACTTAATTTAATACAATATTGTAGAAGTTATAATAGATTAAAATTAGTAATTTCCTAAATATCTATCAAAAGTGTTGCGAACAATCTAAAAAGCATTAATCTACAATTTAAACAATCTATACATATATGTATGTAATTTACTATTAAGTAATTCTATTTAGAGATCTAAGTAAGAGAATAATAACTTAATAAGATTGTTTTAATTGCTCTAAACTATATAGTATTGTCAAAGTTATTGCAGATTAAATGTTTGTCTTCTATATTGCGCCTAACAATTGCACTTTTTGTAGATAACATCTATTGTAAAGATAATTATTATTAATTTTCGTCTGCTATAAACAATCATTGTTTATATATTATTTTATTAATCAAGTATGCAATTACTATTTATCTACTAAATCTACTAATAGAGATATAGAGAAGAATACGCATTTAAATGATTTTTCTATAGATAGAAAACTAGTTATTTTCTTCTTTCTCTTCGCCTGCTATTTATTGTCTATAAGATTTCTTGAATTAGATAGATAATTATTGTCTATCTACTGTTTACAAATCAAGTATACAATTAATATTTGTCTACTACATCTGCTTACAAAGATATAAAGAAGAATATGCATCTAAATAATCTCTCTACAAACAAAAAACTAGCTATTCTCTTCTTTCTCTTTGTCTGCTGTTTACTATCTACCAGATCTTCTGAATCAAATAGATAATTATTGTCTATCTATTGCTTTATTAATTAGATATGCAATTACTATTTATCTACTATATATGCTGATAGAAATATAGAGAAGAACACGCATCTAAACAACTTCTCTACAAATAGAGAACTAGTTGTTCTCTTCTCTCTCTTCGTCTGCTATTTATTGCCTATAAGATATCTTGAATTAGATAGATAATTATTGTCTATCTACTGCATCTTCTAACAAAGATATAGAGAAAAATACGCATCTAAACAATCTCTCTACAAATAGAAAACTAGTTGTTCTCTTCTTTCTCTTTGTCTATCGTCTACTGTCTACAAGATCTTCTAGATTAGATAGATAATTATCGTCTATCTATTGCATTTACTAACAAGAATATAGAGAAGAATACGTATCTAAATAATCTCTCTATAGACTAAAAAGCATATCTCTTCTCTATTCTTTTTGTCTACTTGTTTAAATCTCTTGAATTACTATAGCTTGTAGATATATAATTCTATAATAACTCTATAATCTCTCTTTACGAATATTTTTTTAATAGAAATATTCGAATCTTCTTTATTATCTCGAATTAAATCAATCTATTTGCTATTTTTGCGCAATTTATTTATATTACAATAGAAAAGTATATTTTTTTTGCTATTTTGGAAGCTATATTATTTTGTCTATTCTTAATCTTTAACACATAACTTTGTTTAACTTTTTTATTAATTTTGCTTTTTTTTTCTTTATATTTTTCGACATACTTTTAGATTGAATATTGTATACTACAGTTTTTATATATTTTCGATATAATATTGTTGCATTAGATATATCTTGAATTTGAAAATTAGATATATCTTGAATTTGAAAATTATTCGACTTTAATATTTTTTTGATTGCTTTTGTTGTTAATTCTTAAAACTATTATTCTTTTAAATTGTCTTATCTTCTATATATCTTTTTAAGCTATTAATATATCAACAATATCTAGATTGCATACTAGTATTATTATTTTTGTTATATTTATTTTGTACGCTCTTCTTATTTTTTGTTTTTCTTTAATTTATACTATTAGTTTTATCTCTTTGCTTAACTTGCGCTTCGAAAATATTTATTTAACGTTTATCTTAATTATTATTTGCGCAATTAATAACAAATTATATATCATTTTTCTTTATATATTTGTATTTTGCGTATATTTTGTGTCTCTATTTGTTTTTTCTAGTCTATTGATTGTATTCTTTAATCTTTTTAATACTATAATTATATTAATTTGTTTGTTTTTTGTAAAGAATATACTAAGTCGATATATTATTTTCTTAATAAAAATGTATTATTTGCTTAATATTGTTATCGAATTTTCGATTTTTTTTTCTTCCGATTTATAGAGTTCTCTAATCTTTAAAATCTTTGTTGTAAATTTTGTTGCAATTTATAATATTTGGTATTAAGATATATAAGATACGCTTTAACTACTTATTAATATTGGGTTAATTTTTTTTTAAATCTTAACAATTAAGATAAATTATAAGCTTTATTATTAATAATATTTTCTTGTTTGTCTCTTCTTATATAATATAATAATATAGTACTAACTTTTACAAGTTAATCTAGTCTCTATATTATTGTATTAATTATCAATTTCTTTAACTTTTTTGTTTTGCAAATTTTTATTATTTGATTTAGACTTTTTAATATTAATAATTTCTTACTTTCGTATTAACTTATTTAATTGAAAATTTAATTCAAATAATTAGGTTTTTTTATTCTAAGAATATTGCTAATTATCTTTTTTTCTATTTGATTTTTCTTAATTTTTTTGATAGAAATTAAAGGATTTGTTAGAACTTTTTTTTGCCAAAATCTAAATATTCGAATATAGAACACTTTAAGTCTAAAACAATATATTATTAATTCTGAAAATATAAATTATTAATGTAATCGACGAGTTAAGTTTCAAGTCGAACAAATTAACTTGCTCAATTTTAATTCTAAGATCGGGCAAAAGTTCTAGCTCTATCGAATAAGTCGAGCGCATAAAACACGTCGAACGCTTAATTCAATTCGCTCAATTACGTAACGTTACGTAACGCGCTAGTTATATGCGATTAGCGTAAACTCTGCGCTAGCGCAATCGAATTAGCGTAAATTCTACGCCAGCTTAATCGAGTTAGCGCATAGATAAAATAAGATAAGATAGACAAATATTAACGCGACAAAGTTAGTTTGAGTTCTTGACATTAATTCGACAAAATTCGATCTTAAGATTAGATTCGCGCCTTAATCCTGACTCAATTCTACGAGACCCAAAAGAATAAATTAAATTGAGAAAAAAGTGTTCGATTCGATTCAACGATTACACTATAAATTATAAAAAGTATTATAATATATAAATTTGTTTTACTTGTTTTTTTTAAAGAACTTTGCTAAAAAATGTAATAGAGTTTTTATCAATTTAAAAATATAAAAAAAAAGAAAATTAAGAAAATTGGTTTTAAAATTAATATTTTTAAAATATCTTTGCAATTTTTTGATTCTTTAATTAGAATACAATATAAAAACAAAAAATTACTATATCTATATTATTTTGTATCTAAATTAAAATTCGAAAATAACTATTCTTTATTTGTTAAATTTTAACAAACTTTATCGCGCAAGTTATTATTTTTAATTAACTTAAAAAATTGCTTTAATATAATATATATTAAAATCTAATTTATTTTGTCTATAAAAGTATTTTGTATTTGCAATTAAATAACAAAAAAGTTTAAAAAGAAGTTGTTAAATTGCAAGTTAATATTAAGAACAACTATAAAGAGTTGTTCAGCTCTAAGCTTGTATAAAAGTATAGATATCTCTATTCGAAACAAATTATAACTAAATTCGAACTTGTTTAATATAAATTGTAAAATAGATTATAAAACAAAGAGTAAAAAACAAAAATAAATAGAAAAGCAAAAACAAAAAAAGCAGAAATAAAATCATAAACGCAAAAATCTTTTATAAATTAATATTGTAATTTTATCTTCTTATACTTTTTGCAAGTTTTCTTTTATTATAACTTTAATATTGAAATTATTAATATAAGTAATTATATTTTTATTAAGACGTTCGATAAATATAAAATAGTTAACAGCTTTTATTAAGTTTCGAAAGTTCTTCTGCAAAATACAATTAATCTCTACTCGCTTACAAATAAGTATTATCCTAAAACAGAATTGCGTTTAATATATTAATACATAAGTTTTAAGATTCGATCGAAGAGATTCCTAATAATATCTAAATAATTGAAAAAATATAGACTTTTTATATATATTTGCGTTAAATCTTTTAGAGTCTTGTTATAATTAAAACTAAAAACAAATAAATATAATACTATTGTAAGTTCTTAATAAATTATTTCTTAATAGTTAAGTTAAGAAAAAAATAATAAAAAAGAGAGAAATAAACAATATTATTAAAAAATATTATTAAAAATTTAAACGTTTACTAATATACAATATATACGCGTTAAATTTAATTCGATAATAGTAATTTACTGTATGCTATTATATAATTTGTATATTATCTTTTTCTAAAAGAATATTTTTATTTTTGCTTAATAGTGCAAGTACTCTCGATAGAAATATTTTGACTCAAGGTTTTATAGAACAACTATTTAATACAATTAAAAAGTTCTTACTAGATTAGAAAGCAAAAGATAAATTAATAAACTCTATTGAGCTTAGTATACTAGAAGAACTACAATTTGCAATTGTATCTATCTATATTTTTATTATTTTTATATATTATAACTTAATTTGTTAATAGATTTTACTAAGTTTATTCTATAGAGTTTGCAATTACTTATTTTAATATAATATTATTATTCGCATTTCGGAAACGTAACTCTAGCAGATCTGACAGATCTGTCGAATCTACTTGAACAAAAGTCTCGAAAAAATGTCTTCTAGATCTACTAGAATTACGTTTCCGAAATACGAATAACATTGCAGAATTTATACTAGATTGAAGATATTAATTTCCCAAATATCTATTAAAAGTGTTGCGAACAATTTCTAAAAGTAGAGGAGTATCAACTTTGCAATTTAAACAATATATATATTTATATATATAATATATTGTTAAATAATCTTATTTAGAGATCTAATTAAAAGAATAATAAGACTAGTTCGATTGCTCTATTTTATATAATATTGTTAAAGTTGTTGTAGATTAAATATTTGTCTTCTATATTACGTTCGATAATTGCACTATTTGTAGAAAGCGCTAGTTGTATAGATATTTGTTTTAATATTTGTTTATCTTAATATTGCTTTTTGCGTTTGTTTTATTAATTAAATAAGCAATTATTGTCTATACATTGCAATATTAAATAGATAAACAATTATTATCTATCTATTATATCTACTTATAAAGAAATAGAGAAGAATACGTATCTAAATAGTATCTCTACAAATAGAAAACTAGCTTTTTAATAGAGTAATCTTCGGGTCGGGTTAAATACTTTTTTTTGAATTCAATCCGAGAAATCGGGCAAAGATATAAGTTCGACCTAAGATCTCGATACGCTAATAACTATAGAACGAGCTAATCAAATCGGGTAATTTAAATTCTATATAAAACTACTAGCTTTTCTCTACAAAATAAGCTACTAGCGTTGTATTTATTTATATATTACACGAGTTATTAATTCTTTAAGATTTAAAGTTTTTTAAGATTTTAGGGTTAAGAGGGTGGCAAAAGTGACCCGAGGATTACTCTCTACTTTTATTATTTTTCTCTTTGTCTACTATCTATTGTCTACGAGATTTTCTAAATCAAATAGATAATTATTGTCTATCTATTTTATTTGCTAACAAGAATATAGAGGAAAATCCGTATCTAAATAGTATCTCTATCAATTAAAAAGTATATTCTTTTTTAACTTTTCTTGTTTGTCTATTTGAAACTTCTTGTATTACTATAGTCTATAGATTTGTAAATCTAAAACAGCTCTAGAATCTTTTTTTACAAATCTTTTTTTAATAAAAATGTTCGAGTCTTCTTTATATTTAAATAAAATCTTAATTAAATCTAAATAAAATTTAAACTAGTTTTCTAAGTATTAAAAGAAAACAAAAGATTAAATTGTTAAATTACAGTATTTATATTAGTAAAGAGATTGCTATATATGTATAGACAAAGTTTAAGCAAATTAAACAATATAGAACAAATTTTAAAAAACAATAAATTAAGTTATCAAACTATAAATTTATTTATTTGCCAAAAATATATTAGAATATATATATAAATTAAATTAAAACTATAGTAGACAAATTCTAGTTTAAGAATAATTTATAGATAATATAAATTTATAGAGAATTATTTAAAATATATATAATAGTAATTAAGTAAAACAATTAAAACTATAATATATATTATTAGAGTTACAATAAAAATTATATTTATAATACTAATAATATATTAAAACAAAACAAAATAAATATAGATTTTAAAACTATTAACAAAATAGTATTGCTATTGTAATTTAAAACTAGTTATTAGACTATTAGTTTTATTCTTTAACAATTATAATATCTTGAAATATATAAATAGACTAAGCTGTTTAAGTTGTTTAAATATACTCTTAAACTTGCAAGTTCAAAAACGATTCTTCTTAGAACAAAAAAGTGTCTTTAATATAAATAGATAGTATACTACTTATATTGCGCGAAACAAGATAAGTTGAAGCAAATATTAAACTACAAGAATTCGATTTGCTTCGAATTGAATCTATCTTAAATTAAAGCGAATTTTGCGTAAATTAAGTTAAATTATTTGCGAATTATATTTAAATTTGATAGTATATTAACTAAGCCATTTGTTATTAAAAGTTAACTCTAGATAGTAAGTTAAATAAGTTAAATATATCTAGGTTTCTAGCAATCTTTTTGTGCATTGCTTTTTTACACTATAAATATAATATAAAAAAATTATACTCCAAACATATATTATTATTTGTTCGAAAATCTAGTTTAGTAAATACTATAACTTTAGATTAGAAATAACAACTTTATAAGATAGATTTCGAATAATTAAATTAGACTTGTACTAAATTTATAAAGCTAAAAAATTGCTAGAAGAACGCAAAGTGATAAAATAGTTATTGTATAAAGTTGTTTTTATATTACAACTATTAGTAGTATAATTATTAATATTAATATTAATACTTTTTTGCAAATTTGTTTAGAACAAAATCTTTATATTGTTGTTAATAACTTAAGATAATATATAGATTTTTAAATTGTACTTGAGCTTGAGCTTTCTCTCTATAATAGCGTTAAAATTAAAGAGTTATAATAGAGTAAATACTATATTAAGTACTTTGTCTAAAGTAGATACATTTAACAAATATAGATTGTTCTAGTTCTAGTAATCTTTCTAGTTGTTATTAGTTGTAATATTATACAAGATATCTATACAATATCTCATAACTATTATTAAGATACAAGAATAAAAAAAAATTAATATATATATTCTAAGAAGAATTCGAATTCTTGTTATCTAGATATTGTTTTAATATATTAAGAGTTAACTTTTTGTAAAACTTGTAGAAATATCTTGTTACGCTAGTACTTCTGTAAGGAATATTAGAGAGAATTATGCTATCGAAGAGATTTGTAGACGTCTTTAAACAATACAAGCAATTACTTGATAACAAGAGAGTGCAACTTAATAGCCGTAACAATAAGTTAAGACCCAAGATAAGTTAAATACAATTTATAAGAGAGTCGCGTTCGAAAGCTATATATCTTTCTATTATTTGAGATTCAAGATATTTAAGATGTTTAAAATCTTAATTATCTTAATTATCTTAATTTTGAATTTAAGATATTTAAGAATTAAGCTATCTTAATTTTGTTAATAAATCTTCTCTTTTTAATTATCTTGTAAAAAGCAATGCGCAACAAATAGTACTTATTAATATGCGACTTATAATATTATCTTCTCTCTTTAAGAGTTTTGTCTCGAAATTATTTATTCTTTCTTATCATATTAATTAAGCTAATTACTAAATAACGTCGCAATTTTGTTGCTAATCGTTGCTATAAATATGTCTTTTTTATAATGCGTTCTTGTCGAGCTTGCGTCTTATTTAACGTATCTTATCAAATTAATAAAGAATATCTCAAGTATAAGAAATGTTATTGAAAGAATCGAAAATGTAATTTGACTTTTAATTATCAGAAAATAAATAAAGCTATTTAGAAGACTAAAAAGCTAGATAATAAAATAACAAAATTGCGTCTAAGAATTGCGCGAAAAATAAAACAAAGAAAACACTAACTTTGTTGTTTAAAAAATATAAATATAGTAAATCTTTTTTATAAGTAGTTGTATTATAGATAGTATCGTGTTATAAGTAATCAATCTAATCGAAATTATCGATTTTGATAATGATTATTGCAGTTTTGGTCTATAGGAAGAGACGATAGATTTCTCGCTTATTTTGATGGGACTACTTATAGAGAAAACGAAGAAAAATTTAATTTCTTCTTATCGATCAAACTTTGATTAAATTTTTCACATTTTTTGCTTTTGTGTCTCGTATAATCTTAATATGTCTTCTTCTACTACTTTATCGCGTGCATTTATTTTAATTAAATATGAAATAAATTCTTCGCGATCGCTTTTAACTACAATAACGTCGTTGTCAAAGCGACAACAAATTGTCTATTTTCTACATCAAAAGAAATGACTACGAGAGCTTCACTTTTCGCGAGCTTTTCGCGAAACTAAATCGTTGTTTTACAAAGAGCTTGTCGTCGTCTTTAAGACTTAATTCGACGAAGATAATTTAATCGATAACGCCTATATACGTCGATAAATTGACAAGAAAGATGTCTATTTAAACATTTAAATTCAAGCTATTTACACTCGTTATCGTTCTAACAAGTAAATTGAAATATAAAACGTATTGTTTGAATAGCAAATACGCAAGAAAGATCAACGAATATTCATTATCGAAACTATTATAAAGGAAATAGCGATGCTTTTTTATCAAAAACTTTGTTTGATTCTTTCTTTTTGTGTGCAAAACTTATTTAAGATGTCGACAAAATAACTTGATAACTATAAAGCTCGTCATTATATACGAAAGCGTTATCAACATAATAAATTTGATTATGTTGATCGCGAACAACTTGCAAACAATCTAAAGAATATACGAAACAACATTAAGAGTTAACTAGATTCTAACTTCTTCTCTTATAATTGCTACAATATAAACGAAACAAGTCTATTCTAAATAATAATGTCGAAGACAACATTATTTAGCAAGCCTATTAATAACGTTAAGACGAACAAGAGAAGAAATATTGTCGTTTTGTGTTGCAATGTCACTAAATCACACAAGCTCAAATCGTAAATAATAAACAATGCTAGTAATTCTTGTGTCTTTGATACAAGAAGCATTAAGGCGAAAAATCTACAAATAATGTAGCGATCTAATCGCAAAGTCTAAATAATTGCAAAGATATTTAAGAAGTATTTAAATTAGTTTCGACAAAAAGTAGACAATCGAAAGTGTGTGCTTTTAATAGACGACTTTGCAACTTACGAAGCTAACATTAATATGCGTCGAAAGAAAGAAAACGAATCTATGTAAAACGTCAATTTTTTTTTTATCAATTAACACTACGAACGTGTGTCAATTACTTAATTAAGACATTATTGTCGCTTAAAAGCTTTGATATAAAAAGCGATAATTTTAATATTGCGTCGACGAGTATAATGCAAAGTCTATTGAGCGCGATTTACACAAGACGATAAATATTTTTAAGACAATAAAATAAGCAATAGAAGCATAAGAGTTTAACGTTATTGTCGATGCTATTGCTAATTGTTAACTTAAATCTACAATATTGACGACGAATTACGTCGTGTTTATTGAAAGACAATAAAATAAAACTTATAAAAGACAAATAATTGCAATATCTAAGATAGAGCAAGCATTGCAAGACGCTCGTATGCAAATAATCAAAAATATTATTGTTCTTAAACGCAATTAACGTGTATTAAACCTTTTCTTTTTTAATTTAACTCATTACGAAAGATTTGTTGTCAAGATAATAATAAACAATAATATAGATATTGTGATAGACGTTTTAATGCAATATTAGTCTATCGAAACATCGGCGAAGAAGACGAAGACAAAGGCGAAGAAGAAGACAAAGACGAACATATTAAGAATTGACGTCAATTAGACTTTAGAGACTTTGAATATGCTTCAATTATACAAGAAGCAACAAAAGAATAACGAGATAAAGATAATTAGACAATTAGATCTATATAGAAGAACGATAGAACGTAAAAAGACGTTTGATAACAATTAAACAACTCTCGATCAATAAATGCATTAAACGATTAATTAGACGATCGATTCTAAGCATTCAAAAGATATATTTTAGATTTTAAATACGTTCGAGAGATTTATAAGACGATACATTAGATTTCGCGATAAATAGATGATGATTTAATGTATTTTTTTCTTTTTATTCTATTGCATTTCGCAGACACATAATCTCGTCTAATTAAGGAATAGACGCTAGTCGAATTGAGCTTAGCGTTATAAGTGTCAAGATTCTCGATATAAGTAGTATCGCGTTACAAGCAATTAATTGTTCGTAAATACTAATTGCTTATAGAAAAGATTTACTGTAATGCAAAGTCGAAAAATATCTTGAAAATAAAAAAAATAAAAGAGAGATTAAATATACTAAAAAGATATTTAAAGTTTTATTCGATACTATTATCGATTCTTTCTTGTTTGCTTTCTTGTTTTCTAATACTTTTTCAACTCTTATAAATAATCTTGTTGCTAACAAAATTGTCGTAACTTGTTAAAATATTTCTTTAAATTCTTAAGTAACTTTTACGTGTTTTTGAAAATAAAATATTCTTTTTACTTAATAAGATATTTTTGATTTTCTTGTTGTAGAATTTTCTTAATTTTATATTGTTTCTCTTTCTATAAGTAGAAATAAAATGTACTCTATAAAAATATAATTGAATTCGCTAATTTTAACAATAAGATATAAAATACTAGAAATATTTTAACATTTTTAAGTAAGTCGAGTTTGTAATTAATTAATTTCTTTGTCTTCTTAACAAGAGACAATTCGACTTTAATATAATATAATTTTTTATTTAACTTTCTTGTCTTAAGAATTTTTGTAAAAAGATATATTTTATTTCTTTTTTTTAACTAAGATGTTGTTTTTCGTTTTTTGTTCTAATATCTAATCGACTTTTTTTGTATTTTTAAGATATTGTTGTATATTTTTTTTAGTATCGTTATTCTCTTAATAATTAACTAAGTTAATAGATGCTTTTGTTCTTTTTTAAAAAGATTAAGTTCTTTATTATAATTAACAAAGAATAAAGTTATTTTAGTAATATTCGAAATCTTTGTGTTTAATATTAGTTGTATTATAGATAAAAGTAATATTCAATTACTATAAATATTGTTAATATAGTATCTTAGATATTGCATCAAACTCTAATTTGTATGCTTTATTTAATTATTTATAATTAAGTAATAGACAATACATATTCTAAATCTTGTTTCTAATATTAATAGAAATATCTTTTAATAATTAGATGTAAAGAGTTTGTCTCTATTACTAATTAGTTCTTTAAATATATTATAATATTATATAAGTCAATTTAATACAATATATTTTAGTTGTTTTACTATAAACTTCTTCTTATATATAATAATATATAAATACTTAGTAAGTTTGTTAATTATTATTAGTATCAAATTATATTTATTTTTAATTGTTAAATTTGTTAATTTAAGCAACTTAATAATAAAATTTATTGTAAGTTTATTTTATAACAATTTAAATAATTTCTAATATTAAATTTTGCTATAGCTTGTATATATATTATATTTGTTTTGCTAATAACTAAGATATTGCTTAATATATATCTTAACAACTTGGTTTATTTAAAAAAACTAATAATACTAGCGTAAAAGTTAAAGAGTTTTAATTATCTTTAAATGTTTTTGCAATAATTTATCATAATGTTTTTGCAATAATTTATCATAATGTTTCTTTATATATTTGTCAATTTTGTTATTAAATATTTGAAGTTTTTCTTTTTTTATTAAAAATTTTTTCTTATTATTTTTAAGTATTTGTAAAATGATATTTAGCTTGTATTTGTTTGTGATAATAATTTGTCTTTATTAATCTTAAGTATATTATAATTGAATAATTTCTTTGTTTTTATATAATTTTTTTTTTTTTGCTAAATACGTTTACTTTAATTTTATTTTTATCTAATATATATTGTATCTTAAACTTATATTGTTTGAGTTACTTTAATTATTGCATTTATCTTTTATTAAACTATTTAATAATAATAAAGTACAAAAGATTTTTGTAATTTATAAAAATTGTAAGTTTTAATAATTCTTCGATATATACTTTAATAATTTTAGAAAAATTACAATAGCAAGTAATTTTTTGTCGTAAATATTATAATTTTGTTCGACTAATAGAAGTTTTTTTAAGAGATATATTATTAAATATTATATATTTTATGCTCTTAATTAAAGTATATATCGATAATTAAATTTAATATATCGATTTTAATCTTATTTAATAATTGTATATTGTATATTTTTAATATTAATTTTTTAAATATTTTAACTTAAAATTTTAAAATAATTTCTTTTCTATTGATTTTTATATTTATAACGTCTTCTTTTTTATAAAATTTGTTAATAATATTGCATTAACAAAGTAATTTTTAATAAATTTCTTATTGTAATTTATAAAATTTAAAAAGAATTAAACTTTCTTAATATTAGTAAATTATTTTTATTCTTTAATTGCTTGTAATTTTTTGAAATTTATATATACTTTATATTGTTTAGTAATAAATTTAAGAAAATTAATCTCTTTTTAATAGAACTTGTATTTCTTTAATTTAAAATATAGATTTCTCTTATTTAGATATTTTAATATTTTGAAAACATAATTAATCTATTTTTTTAAAATATTTGAGTAAATTATAATGTTGTTCAAGTATATTATAACAAATTAATTCAAATATTGTTGTAATATATTATTAATTATTTTTTGACATATTGTTAAGACGTTTGTAAATTCGAACAATATTATTGTATATTTGTATAATTTATATTGTATACAAAAACTTGTTTTTTATTTTTATTTTTTTTATTCTAATTGAATTGTACGCTTTTTGTAAATTTAATTTAATAAAATACTTTATTTCGAACAATCGATTTTAAAGCTTACTAATATTAGATAATAAATATTAATATATTTTTATAATATTGTTTAGCTTTTAATAATCGATATATAAACAAAAGATTTTGTTCTTTTTAAGTATAAAAAAAATCAAGTATTTTGTTTATAATTGAAATTTTTTTATAAATATTTTTTTTGTTTTTTGTTAAGTATTCGCGAAGTATTTCTAATTTTTTTTGAATAAAATATATATAAATTTAAATATAAATTGCTTATTTAGTTCAAGTCTAATCTTGTAATTTGACAATTAATATTTAGATAAAATCTTAATTGTTTTTTTTTTCTAAAATAGATATTCTTAATTATTGTATATTTGTAATATATACTTTAGCAATTCTCTTACTATACTAGATAATCTAGAATTCTTAGAAGATTTGTAGTTTTTTTAATTTACTTTAACTTTGTAATTTGACTAATCTTTATTAATATTTATTAAATCGAATTTTATTAAATTATTTTTTGTAATATTATAGCGCCATCGACGTGCTAGCATCTTAGAATATAGCAGAACACGTAATTTCGACTATCTATAAAAGTTTTAAATTGCACAACTTCTCTTTCTAATTAAAAGGCGAAAAATAGACTCGCACGTTATAACGAGTATTAAATAGAGAGAAAGCTCGTCTCTTGTTGTTCTTCAACAATTAGTCTTGTTATTATTTATCTTATATAGTTGAGAATAGTAATAAAAGTCTATTATATTTTACGTCTTTTATATCTTAGTGCGTTGACAAGCAATAAACGCACTTATATTTTACAATTCTAATTGTTCTATCTTTCGAAAAAAAGACTTGAAATATAATAGCATTATGTCGAATTAAAACAACTCAAGTTATAATAATTATTCGATTACTAAATTAGAGTTCAAGAAATTTGATTTTCTTCGAAACAACAATTGTTTACAAAATATTGACAAAGATAATTGTCGTTAACGTAACATCGACAAAGATAATAATTTAGATATAATTAGAGCTTCGACTTTACATCAATAGATTAAAACGTTAATAACAAAAATTTAAGACTTGCGAAACGCTCAATAAACTTAAGCTATAGTAATCGAAAAAACAAATTCTTGAACTTCTTAAATCGCTATCGCATTATTGTCGATTATATTTAAGTTTTCGAAATTTGAAAAACTAAAATTATACAACAGTTTAAGCGTAAGTAAACATATTATTTGATTTCGCAAAAACAACATTAACATAATATAATTTCTAACGTGTTTTATTACAAATAAGAATGAAATTCTCTATTGTATGTTATTCTTGAAAACTAACATTGCTACGCAATAATATTTAAAAATAAGTAATAACGCTAAGTTGAAAAGTAAGATCTTTGAAGAATTTAAAGAGTTTCTATTAAATTTAATAGTTAATTTTGCTAATTGTTGTCTTCTTGTTTATAAAAGATAAAAGAACGCTAGACAAAAATTAAATTAAAACATAATTGTTTTTAAGAAATATTTAAATAAGTTAAAGACTTATCTATTGTCGCTCTTAAAGAAATATAGAATCTATATATTTTTGATCAAGCTTAAGTCGAACTTAAAAGTAAAGATTTTAAATATCAATAATATATCGAACACTCGCGATAAGCTTCTAACTATAATTATTATATAAGAATAAACGCTAAATCGCACTCGCGAAGCAAACTTAAGTAGCTTCGACAATTAGCGAATTACAAAAAATTCTAATATCTCTTTAGACAAATCTTATCAAAATTGTCGCTTAGATAAAATCGACAAATTTATCAAAAACAAGAAGTTCTATACTTCTAAAAATTCGTCGATATTACATAAGCAAATTTACAAGATTAATAACGCAAACTATTTAAGTCGCGTTAAATATAAACTAATTGCGTCGAGTTAAGTTATCGAGTTCGAGTCAAATTCTTAACTCGCCAAGACTCGAGTTAAGTCAAAATTTTAATATCGAAAAGTCGATTCGAGTTACGATATTAATATCCAGTATTCAAGTCGAATTACGATATTAATATTGAATATCGACTCAAATTTTCGACTCGATTTGTTAAGACATAAAGCGATTTAGTAGTAGAATTTGTAAACATAAATTGTGTGTTAAATCCTATAATTTTTTTCTTAAAATATTGCATAGTAATGCAATTAAATAATGCATTTGATTTCTTTAATATTTGTGTAATAACTAGTTTAAGATTATTGTAATCTCTTGATTAGCTTTATTGTTATCAAAAAAAGTTCAAGTTTAAACAACAATTTAGTTGACACATTTGTTAAAAAAAGTGTATAATCAAACAACAATTTTGTTAACACATTTGTTCGAAAAAGTGCATAATTAATGTATATAATAAAACAATACGCTTAGTAAATAATGTAACAAGGTAATGCAATTGATAAACTATATAGCTAAATAACTTGTATTTTTGCTATCTATTCTTAATTTCGATTATTTAAATATAACAAAAATATCTCGATTTCAAAATTTCGAGTATTACGACAAATGTTTATTTTTCATTATTATTATAGTAAATTTCTAGATTGATTATCAATTGCGTTATCAATTGCATATTTTTCTACTAAATAATCTTACGCTTTACGTAAATGGCAAGCAAATTGCTATCTACATATATAAAGCAAAACATTAGTAAATGTCGTAAAGAATTAACGATAATACAAATAAATAATACATTTATTAGAAAAAAATTCAATTAGAAACGCTTCAATAGTCTCTTGAAATGCCTTTAATATCGAAGCCTAAATTCTATAATCTTGATTACTTAATTTGTTCTTAAATTTGTTGCTAGAAGCTTTATTTTAAAGAATTTCTTACAATAGTCTTTCGAAAGATCTCTTAAAAATTAATAGATTCGCAAACTTTTAATATTGACAAATTTCTCTTAGAATTACAATTCTAGACTTAAATTTACGTTTCTTTTATTGCAAAAACTTAGTTAATAATAGCTTGTTGCATTATTTGTTTGCGTTATTTTTTAAACTCTAGACGTCGTACTTTCAAATAAAGTTTTATTTTTGCTTTTGTTAGCTTTTTCATCGTCGCAATCTTGTAATATTATATTATTACAAATTGATTTTTCGATTTTCTTATGTTTTGCATTGAGCATATTAGCAATTTCCAATAAAGAATGCATTATTCGAATGCATTATCTATTTGTTTAATACGCATTATTATAAGATTGTAAATAAGAAGTTGTTTACGTTAACTATTTGAAAGAATTGTATTAACTTAAAGATAATTAAGTTGACGAACAATAATGTAATTAAATAATTAAAATAAGTGCTTAATTATGTCGCAATATAAAGTAAAAAAAATAACTTAATTAGAAGCAATAATGTAATAATTGTAATAATTTTTAATTGTAATAATATTAAATAAAGATAAGATTCTTAACTCTAATTCTAATTTTAAGCGCGAAAATTTACTTTATAATCGCGACATTTTTCTCTTTCACAAATTATATATTAGTTAACACAATTTGTAATTACTTATTACATAAGTTTATATAGTTAAGTAAAATTATTAATTTGCATTATCTATATACATTATTATAAAGACTAATTGAAAACGCAAAATGTTAACTCTTTTTACTCTTTCTTAATCAATTGCTAGTCGAAATCGTGTTATAATGTAAAACGTAAATCAAAAATTACTATATATTAAACAAAACGCAAATCGAATAATTCTTTATAAACGATTAACAAAGCTTAGAGTTACAAGTATCTATTAAAAAGCGTTTAAAGACAAGCAAATAAATATAAAGAACAATGTTCGAGACTTAATTACTAATAGACTAATCGTTGGGCCAGGTTATGATACCATTCCTCTAGTTCGACCCGACGCCAAGATTGGGTCGTGATGATTTTTTGGAATCGAATCGCTCAAAGTAGTTTAGCGCGAAGCGCGCTAAACTACTTATAGTAATTGACTAAACTACTTTGAGCGATTCGATTCTTCGAATTTTTTTGGACCCGAGTCTTGGCATTTGCACGTGACATTTCTGGGTTAGCGCGATCAGTCTAATTACTAATAAGCGAGTTAAAAAGAATCTTTATAATAATACATTTAGATAATGCATATGTGTTCAAAAAGCTAATTATATAATAGCTAAATATTTCGAAACAAAATTGATAAAGAAGATTAGAGAGAAAAATATTGCAAAGCAAGCAATTATTGATGCAATAACTATAAAGATAGCATTTGAAAGTCAACATTTAAAAGTAACAAAGTCTACTTCTATTAATCAAGTATATATTGTGTTTGATATAAAAAATAAGACTAATATACATGTTAAATTACTACGAATTACAACGAATTTGATATTAATATATCGAAATATATAATATTAATTATTCAAATTATTTAGCAACGTATTTTATATTATAAAGAACTAGATAAGCTAAAAGCAACTTAAGATTCAAACGTAATTAATAAATTTAACAAATTTGTAAACACATTTTCTAGTGACAAAAATGTCGCAAATTGTAAAATATCTAATTCTCTTAATTTGATTAATAACGAATTGAAGAATTTGATTATAATAAATAATAATAAAGTTAAAGTTAAGTACAAAAAAGCCAAAGATAATGCAAAAATAATAGAGAACAAGTATAGATTGTCGAAGTATAAAACGAAGATAATAACAATAAAAATCAAGTTAAGCATAAGATTATAACGATCTTAGACTAGTCAATTAAGATAATCGAAATTAAGAATAATTAGTAAGAATTTAAACTATTTAATTATGCAATTTATCAATTGCATTATCTTGTTATATTATTTATCAAACGCATTGTCTTGTTACATGCATTGTTTGTACACTTTTTCTATCAAATATATTTATCAAAAAGTGCACTATTTATATACTTTTTTTAACAAATATGTCAATTATATTATGCACTTTTTTTACCAAATATATTAATCAAAAGATGCATTATTTATACATTTTTTCTAACAAATATGTCAATTACATTATACACTTTTTTATTAAATATATTGATCAAAAAATGCATTATAATAATGTATTCAAATTATCTAGAAAGTTAGAATCAAATTATTAACTTAATTTTTTTAGTTAAAGAGTTTAACAATCTTGTTTTATATAATCTTATTAAAAATTGCAAAAAGAAAAAATTATTGTATCTTAAGAAGAATTTGAACTCTTAATCTTTTAACTCGCAATAATAATAACACACAATCTACGATATAATCTCAAATAGCACAATAATGCTCTTGTAAATTGTATTGTAAATAGTGTGTTATTATTATTGCAAATTAAACGCGCTATTACTAAGCTATCAAGACTTTAATATTTAAAAATATATAAAAATCTAATATTTCTAAATATTTAGCATAATTCTTAAAAAGTCAAATATATTAATGTAATGCAATATAAGTAATTTAAATGCATTATTAAATTGCATTATTAAATTATATTATTTTCTAACTATATTGTCTTAAAACATATATTAACAATGCAAAATCTTTAACAAATATAATAATATCGAATCTCTAAATACTAATTAAACGCAAAACATCTTGCAAATCTACTCTAAAAAAATTAAATTCTTTAATCGTTAAATTATTGTTTTTCTCTCTTCGATAAATGTTTTACGCTTCGATAATAATCTCTTTAGAATTCAAGTTTATAATACGATTATAATACTTAAAAAGCATTATTTGTTTAATCGATTCTAAAGTTATTTGTAATCAATTTTATCAACAAATTGTTTTAGTAAAACTAAATATTTTTTCGATGCTTATAAAGAATATTGAATACGAAAAAACGTCTTTAGTTATTTAAACTAATTTTGAGAAATTCGAGACGTTATTTCTTCAAAACTCTTATGTTAAAATCTCTTTAACAATAACGTCAATGCGAAGATATCGATCGTTCTCGCTTAAAAATAAAGATCGACGTTAATTTCGTTAAAGAAGAGTTCGTATAATTATTGCAACAAACTATATAATTATTAACAAATAAATAATTGTATTATTAATTTGCATTATCTTGTTAATTTCGTTAATTTGTTGCGTTTCAACTCTTAAAGTTGTTATTTTTTTTTATAATAGCGACTAAAATAGTTCTTAAACTCTTTTTTATACTTGTCGTAATAAAAATAATCAATTTTATTAAAATTTTGTTTTTCGATATTCTTTGTGTCTTGATCTCGATACTAGTTTAACTTTTAAGTAAGATCTAAAATTATAACAAGATTGTATATTAGTTTGTCTTTGTTCTTAATCCTAGAATAATATTTTGCGAGTTTTGTAAAAATTAATTTGCAAGCTTTGATAATAAGTATTTTTAAATAATACGCATTGTCGCGTATAATTCTTTTAACAATATTAAAATGATTGAAAAAAGCATCAAACAATCGAAATTTTAAATGCATATTAATATTAGTTGTTCTAGACACAATTAAAATTAATTTATAGAAAAAATATAACATATTGTTAACAAGCAATACTAGTAATTATTTGTTATTTTTTAATCGAATAGCTTGAATCTTTAAGTTTTTTAAGATTTTGTCAACTTATATATCGATTATATTGCGCAATTGATATGTACGTCGAAGCATTAAATAAATAAAGTTTTAACAAATGTGTTACGAGCTTATCAAAGCTATACTAGTGGTTCAAGTTCTACGCCTCAAGGGCAAATCTATTATCATGTTCGACATGCTCGAGAAGCGAGCATCTTGAGCATGATGTTTATCATGTTTGACGAACGAACATTGCGAGCAATCATGCTCGCTATGTTCGACGAACGAGCAAGGCGAGCAACTAGTATTTTCTTTGTATATAGAAAAACTAGAACACGACTTTCTTATAAATCGTATTCAACTTATCTTAAGTTTTGACTTATTGTTACGATTACTAAGTTGCAATCTCTTGTTACCAAGTAATTGCTTGCATTGCCTAAAGACACCTACAAATCTCTTCAATAGCATAACTCTCTCTAATATTTTCGTGAAAGTACTAGCGTAACACTTTGAACATTCTAAGGATGTTTGTATTAGGTCAACGCGCCCTTGCCCCAAGCACTAGCTCATTAGCATCACGCCAATTATCGAACATGGGAGACGACAAGATTAGGATTAACAAACTCAACGTCTATTATAAAGATCGTATCGACTTGGAGAACTAACTTATGCAAGTGAATATTTATTTCACCTTCTATCTTATTCTAGCGAACAAGAAGACGATTTTCGCATTAACATTTCTTAAAGAAAGAGCTTAGCATTGGCTCAAGTTAAACTTACGCAAGTATTTAAAGAATTATGACGAAAATTCTCGTGCAATGTTCACGAACTTCGATAACTTCAAGAGAGAACTTCGAAGAATCTTTGAAACATTTAACGAGAAATAAATCGTAAAAAGAGTAATTTAGCATCTAACTTAACGAATCTTTGCAACAAAGTACGCAACAAGATTTCAAAAATATGTTAATTTTATCGAATGAGACGATGTTGCACTTATGACAATGTTTCGACGAGACCTCAAGAACAATCTTAAGGACGAAATTATACGCGATGGCAAATTCATTAGCGATATGTTTGATCTCATCGAAGTAGCTATCGATCTCGACGACAAACTATATGAAAGAGCTATGAAAAAAAGATACGATTAATCTTAAGAAAGGGCGAGAACCTTCTTTGAATTAACGATTAAATATTATTCGAGAGAATCTCGTTCCAATTAGAAGTATAGTAACTTAGATTATCGCGAGCTTGCACCTATGAAACTAAATTCTATTCAACGACGCAAAGAGAAGAATCTTGGAGGAAAGCAAGATAACAAATTCTAGAAAACGTGCTATTCATGTAACAAATCGAGTCACTTCGCAAGAGATTGTCGATCACGAAACTTAATAAATCGTCGACAAATCAATGCTATGTTAAGAGAGATACTTGATAGCTAGAACAACATTAGAAAGCAAATCAACACAAAAGCGAACGCCCTCAAAACTAGATCAAACGACAACTATTATCTAATAAAAAATCTAGATCAATTATAGAAAGTCCTAGATAAAACATCATTAGGCAAGGCACTCACATTTACGTAGAAAGTTAATCAAGCACTTAAGAAGACTATCGAATCTCATAGTCTAGTCATCGACTTAGACGAAGAGTATAACTAGAAGGACTTTCACGAATGCATAGAAGACATTACGAACTATCTTAAGACTTTAGCTAGTTCATCGAAGAAAAAATAAATTAATCAAATCGTAAACGAATGCGAGGAAGCGCTAGAAAGCGATGCCACTATAAAAAAGAATATTCTCGATGAAATCGAACGACAATTAAACAATGTTAGTCTATTCAAACAAAAGATAAAGAAAGCAAAGAAATATAAGACACTTAATTGAATCATTTGCTACGACGACTTATGCTAAACTTATCTAGAAGAAAAAGAAGAAGTCAATTGATTTCTTAGAAAGCCAAAGTTAACAATCTAGCAACAAAAGGAAGCTTAACGCAAATAGACGTTTGAAGCAGAAGTCGCAACACAAAAGCAAAGAAAAGTTCAAATTTTTTAATAAAGAGCATATCAAAGAAATGCAATATGTTAGTTCAATAGTAGCAACTAAACTCAACAACACACGTACGATATTTTATCACATTAGTTAAGATCAATGATTGTTAATTCATCGCAATAATCGATTTTAGTGCGACAAATAATTTTATAACTAGAGCTTTTGTAGAGAGGAAAAAGTATTTTATTTAGAAGAAGTCTAACGCATACAATCTAATAATTATAGATGGAAACCCATTATTCGACGAGAATGAAAAAGTGAATAGAGAAACAAAATTACTATCAATAGCTATTTAGCAACATCACGAGAAACTAATCTTTAATATAGTGAAAATGATCACTCACGATATCGTTTTAGAAATGTCTTGATTAAAACAACACAATTTAGAAGTCGACTAAAATACACGAGTATTTAGATTCGAACGATGTGATTACGCAATTCACATCTAATCTACGCATCAACAACGTTCGATAATAGATAAAAGATAAAATTAAAACTTGATCGCAAGATGCGAATTTGCATTTTCGAAACAAAACGATTTAATCAAGTTCGACTTAACAAGCATCGACAAAGATTAATTAGATTACGAAGTCAAAGTAAGTGAAAAAAACTACAAATCTTTTGAGAGTCCTAGATTATCTAGTATAGCGAAGAAATCGCTAAAGCACATATTACGAATATACAACAATTGAGAGCATCTATTTTAAAAAGAGAAAACGACGAAGACTCTTTCTAAACATTAATCGTGAAATTATGAAATTAGACTTGAATTAGGCAAGCAATTTACGTTTGAACTTATATATGTTTTATTCAAGAAGAAGCTCGAAGTACTTCGCGAATACTTGACAAAAAACGAAAAGAAAGAATTTATTAAAAAATTTTAATCATAGGCAAGATACTCGATCTTCTTTGTACCTAAGAAGAACGAAACTTTTCGCCTATGTGTCGATTATCGAAAGCTAAATTATATTATGATTAAGAATCAATATTTACTACTCAATATTAGCGAGCTTTAAAATCGATTATTTGAAGTCAAGTACTTTACTAAACTAGATCTACGAGAAGCGTACAATCAAATTAAGATAAAGATAAAGAAAGAGTGAAAAACAACTTTTCGTATACGATATAAACTATACGAATATACGATGATGTCGTTCGAACTTACGAACGCCTTGACAACGTGTCAAGAAATAATCAATGATGCATTACGACAACATTTAAATCGATTTGTCATAGCATACTTGAACGACATCATAATTTACTTAAAGATCTTGAAAGAACATGTTAGTTATGTTTTCAAAATATTGAAATATCTAAATAGAAAAAACTTACATCTTAAATCAAAGAAATGCGAATTTCATTAAGAAGAAGTTGATTTTCTTGAATTTGTTGTAAAACGATACGAAGTACGCATAAATCTTAAAAAACTACAAGCAATTAAAGAATGAAAATCATTTATTAATGTTAAGGAAGTGCAATCCTTTCTAGGTTTCATAAACTACAACAAAAAGTTCATCAAGAACTACTTCGTTAATGCGATATTATTAACGAATTTTACGAAGAAAAATACGTCATAAATATAAGAATTTATAGAGAAAAAATCATTTTAGAATCTTAAGCTAAAATGTTTAAAGAAATCAATACTAAAGATGTACGATTTACGATTATCAAGTAGAATTGAAATCGACGCATTAAATCTAGTTATCGATGCATGCTTTAATTAAGAGCATGAAGACATATAGCATTTAATGACATATCTCTTAAGAAAACTCTTGTTAATCGAACAAAATTACGATGTTCACGACAAGAAACTACTCGCTATTGTAGCTTTCTTAAAATCATAAAAAGTATACATCGAAGAATTATCAAAACTTACAATTCTTACGAATTATAAGAATCTTGTGCACTTTATCATTATTAAACAACTTAATAGAAGACAAATACGATAATTAGAACGATTCGAACAATACAAATTTAAGATATAGTATATCTTGAGCAAGAATAATAACAAAGTAGACGCACTTAGCAAAAGAAATAATTATATAAAAACGAAGAAATCGTTTAATTACAACATACTTAAGATCAACAAAGACGAATTACTATTAGCAAACAAACACGAGCTAAATGCTACATTACGAATACTTCGAGACAATACAAAAAAGTTTCCAATAAAGAAAGAAAAACTTCAAATATCTATCGACAAAATCGATGAATATATAAGAGAACATCATGATAAATCATTGCAAGAGCACTCGAGAGTGATCAAAATTCTTTAGCTTTTACGCCAACATTGTTAGTTCTCACAAATGAGACAAGCTATCGAGGCATACGTCAAACGATATCTTAGTTGTTAGTAAAACAAACATGATACGCATGCGAGCTATGACGAAATCCAATATTAGAGATTATCTAAGTCGTTATAAGATGAAGTCACGATAAACTTTATTATTAAGTTGCCCAAATTGACGAATTTAGCAATTGAAGACAAATATAATGCGATACTAATAATGATCGACAAACTTATCAAGTACTTACATATTATTGCATGCAAGAAAAAGTTCATAGCAAAACAATTAGAATACATTGTGTTAAATCGACTTATACGATATCACGATATACTTAAAGAACTAACTAGTGACAAAGACAAGCTCTTTACGTCTAACTATTAAAAGACATTAATATCAATGTTAGGAACAAGACTTCGAATGTCCATTGCCTATTACTTGATCATGAATGATCAAATAGAGCGAACAAACTAGAGTCTAGAGCAGTATTTGCGACACTACGTCAACAATACTTATAGCAATTAGATATCACTTTTATCTATGACACAACTAGCACTAAATGCAAAGATTTTAAATATCACTAAGATAACTTCATTCTTCGCCAATTATAATAGAGAACTTAATCTCTTCAAGAAAGAGCGAAAGCATCTATTAGCACAATTAGTCATCGAAAGAATAGCAACACTAAAAAGAGTACACGACAACATCTCGAAAATGCAAGAAAAATCGATCAAGTATTAAAATAAAAAACGAAAAACGACATCTTAACTAAAAGAGAGAGATAAGATTTATCTTTTTACAAAAAATTTTAAAACAAGGAAGCTAAGCAAGAAATTAAATCATGTCAAGATCGAATCGTTTCTTATAAAGAAGACTAAGAGACTAGTTAATTACGAACTCGACTTACCTAAGGACGCCAAAGTATTTCTAGTATTTTATATCTTATTGTTGAAACTAGCGAATCCAATTACGTCTTTATAGGACACATTTTATTTCTATTCACAAGAAGAGAAGCAATATGAGGTTAAGAGAATTCTACGACAAAAAGATCAAGAATATCTTATTAAGTGAAAAGAATATTCTATCTTAGAAAACACATGAAAGTCAAAAGAGAATCTTAATTGTTGTCGAAATCTTCTAAGAAAGTTCTATCAAAACTAGGCAAAAGAACAATAACTCAATTTCAATTAGTCGAAAGTTGAAATTGTTCGAACGACACATCAAACAACAACTCAAGAGTCTTCGCAATAGATTTAGTAAAATGTGCTTCGTTCATCTTCAAATCATCAATGTTCTTTCACTTCGTTACGATCATTTCTTTCTTCTTATTCTCTAGAAAGTCAAGCTACTTTTCTAGTCGACTTAGCTTAACACGCACTTCGCGCACTTCTTTCTTTAAGCGCATTCGTTTTTCATGAATTTGTTTTATCGAAGCAAAAAAGATTGCCAAATTACAATCACGATTAGATCGCACACACTCCACACACTTCTTAAAATTATCATTCACACAATAGACCTTATTAGACGACGCACAATTACGATAAGGACGCATTGCTAGAGACATAGATTTTAGAGCGTCAAGAAGATCTTTCTTGCGAAAAGAAGAATTTCTAGTATTAATCTTTCTTGGAGGCATGATGGGGAGACATTGGATTTCGAGACGAAAACTCTAAAGAAGAAAAATAGTGTTACGAGCTTATCAAAGCTATACTAGTGATTTAGGTTCTACGCCTCAAGGGCGAATTTGCTATCATGTTCGACATGCTCGAGGAGCGAGCATTCTAAGCATGATGTTTGTCATGTTTAACGAACGAACATTGCGAGCAATCATGCTCGCTATGTTCGACGAACGAGCAAGGCGAGCAATCAATATTTTCTTTGTATATAGGAAAACTAGAACACGACTCTCTTATAAATCGTATTTAACTTATCTTAAGTTTTGACTTATTGTTACGACTACTAAGTTGCAATCCCTTGTTACCAAGTGATTGCTTGCATTGCCTAAAGACGTCTACAAATCTCTTCAATAGCATAACTCTCTCTAATATCTTCGTGGGAAGTACTAGCGTAACAAAATGCGAATGTCTTGTATTAATGTTTAAGACTTTGTTTTAGCTTCAATTTAAAGCTTTTGTTAAGAAAAACTATTAATAATAATTGTAAAAGCGCGAATCTAATTTATTTATTAGCAAGTGCTATATCTCTTTGCATTATTTACTTAAAAAATATTTTCTTAACAATAATGCACAAATTATTGCTTGTAATTACATTTTTAACTTGATTATCTTCTAATAATAATATAATGTTGTTATTCAAAGTCTTTGATTTAATAACTTTAATAAACTTCTAAATTACAAAATTAATAATATAATCTATACAAGAAATCGAATTTTGTGTTTTATTTTATAAAGTGTCGCATCAATTAAACGTCTTTTTAAGTTTCTTTTTTAGAGTATTATTGTTGCTTATATTGTTTATAACAATATTAAAAAGCTTGTTTTTAATATTATATGTGTTTAAGATTTTAAGAAGCTCTTGCATTAAGTAACAATTAATATGTTCAACTTAAAGAGACGTAAATTTAATAAGATATTTACGATATTAAAATGCAATATTTATTCAATATATTAATACTTCTAGATAGACAATTTTTTAAGAATTAGATTATGCATCTAACGCAATAAATATACGTTATAACTTTTTTAGATCTTGCTTTATTTTAATACGAATATTATTATATTTTAAGAAAATTATAAATAACAATTTAATGCGATGCACGAGAGTAAAATCTAAGCGAAGCATTTGTAATAATTGTCGAAAATACTTATTTTCAATAATTCAAAAAGATAGATTCAAGACAACAAAGATCTTGCACAATATTTATTTTTAATTCTATTAATTAAATTAAGACGCTAAATTGATATAACTTTTCTTCTATTAATTTCTTAACTTTGCATTATTTATTTGCATTATTAAATTAAACTTATACGATCAAAAGCTAACTCGAGCTATAAAAGAGAATTAGATTGTTTTCGTTTCTTGCAAGTAGTTTAGATTGATCGTCGAGCCAAGTTATGATACCACCCCTCTGGCTCGACCTAGCGCCAAGACTGGGTCGTGACGATTTTTTGAAATCGAATCGCTCAAAGTAGTTTAGCGCGAAGCGCGCTAAACTACTTATAGTAATCGACTAAACTACTTTGAGCGATTCGATTCTTCGATTTTTTTTGGACTCGAGTCTTGGCATTTACACGTAACATTTCCGGGTTAGCGCGACCAGTCTAAAGTAGTTGTTTTGCGATATTTAAACATATTAATTGTACTAAAGTTACTTATAGTTATAGAATAATCTAGAATTTTGAGGCAATTCTTGCATGCTATCTTAGAATAATCTTTTAATATTAAGATTATTTGAACAAACATATTTTAAACATCGAATTGTTTATTTGCTTTAATCTTCTTAATTCAAAGTAAGTTTAATATTTTTTTTGAGTCTTGTTTGTAATATTTTCGTCAACAGATGTTTGTAATTATCATTGTTGAAATTGAGCATTAATATCAAGACTTTACTTAACGTATTTGTTGTTCTTTTTTAATTTTAAAAGAGAACTATTTTGACAAATTTTATCGATCGCTTCTTGAAGAGCTTTTTTTTTCTCAAAAAAGAATTAATTAATATCTTATAAGTCTTGACTTGCAAATTAATTAAAATAAAGACTATTTAAGATTGAGTTGTGCAATATCGAGAAACTAGATTCTTTCTTAATCGATAATATTAACAAATTGTATACATCGTTAAAATTAGGCATTTTGCAATATATTTTGCAAAGAATAGCAATTTTGATAGCAACAATAAATTATTTAAAGATAAACACTAGTAATGCAATAAAATAATACAATAAAATAATGCAATAAAATAATGCAAATAACAAAAAAATAATAAAGAAAAAAATTGTTTTGTTCTTGACGTATAGGTCTCTCGAAAGTCGTAACGTAATAAATTTAAAAATAGAAATTTTTGACATTATAACAACATTTTCGATTGCTTAACGATTCGAGTCGATGACTTAAATCGAATTAGAAATCAAGTTAATATCGAATCGAATCACGATATTAATATCGAGTATTTGAATCAAGTTACGATGTTAATACCAAGTATTCGAGTTAAGTTAGAAAGTTGATATCGATTCTCGACCCAACAATTAATCTAGTTATATACTTTAAATATTATAAAAATAAGTATTACAAAAATAAGTATTTTAATAAACATAAATAGAACAAGTCTATTATTGTCGCTATTACTACAATCGATACAAAAAAAGATTAAGCTTCGTCGACGTCTCGCAAACAAAGCAGCAAAAACAAATAAAAACAATAAATTCGATTTTAATAAATGATTTAACTTAACTTCTTAATAACAAACGTCAAGTTACAAATTTAGTTAACTCGAAAGCAAAGCTAAATCTTATTAATTATGCTTACGTAATATAATAAGAACTGCAACTTACACTTAATATCTTATTGATATTGAATTTTCTTAATAACAATAATTGTTATTGTTACAACGTCTATAAGTTAATCTATTATCTAATTGATTTGTAAGATTAATATTGAGAATATATTATTTTATTTTACTTAATTAAATATATAAGTTTTAATCTTATATTAGATATGTTAATGCTAGTTAAGTAAAACATATTAATTAATTCGAAGATTCAAAGCTAACAATTCAAGATTGTAAATAACAAATTGAAAATAATTAATCTCGAGCAATTTGTCTTAGATCTTGTTAAGTATAGCACAATTTATATTATTGTTTACGCTAACATTACAAAGACGTTAGACAAAAAATTAGCGAAATTTGAGATCTTTAAAAAGTTAAGAGATCTAAAAGATGTCTATAATAATATATTAATCGAAATTCTATTAGAATTGAAAAAAGAAGATTATATTATTGAGCTTTAGAACGACAAAGAGCTATTTTTTATATTTCTTTATAATCTTTTATAGAACGAGCTAACTATACTTCAACAATATCTCGATAATGCGTTAGTTAAAGATTAAATTAAGCATTTAGTTTCGCTTGTAAGCGCTTCTATTCTATTTGTATTAAAATCGAACAATAAATTACGTTTATACGTCGATTATAAAGATTTAAATGCAATTACTATCAAGAATTGTTATTTATTGTCTTTAATTATAAAAACGCTAGATTTTCTATGCGAAGCAAAGCGCTTTATCGTCTTAAATCTAAAGAATGTCTATTACTGCATTCGTATTAAACGCGATAATAAATAAAAGACAATATTTCGCACATATTATAAGCATTTCGAGTATCAAGTTATATTATTTGAACTAGCAAACGCATTTACAACTTTTTAAATTTACATTAATAAGATGTTGCCAGAGCTAATTGATGTAACTTGCGTAATTTATATAAATAACATACTAGTATACAACAATAATTCGACGAAGCACTAATATTATATTAGATAGATGCTAAAACGTCTTCGCGAATATTCGTTGTACGTCAATTTAAAGAAGTGTAAGTTTAATATTACAAAAATTGAATTTTTAAACTTTATCGTGTTTTTAGAAAATATATAGATAAACTTGAAAAAAATCAAAACGATCAAAAAGTAATTTAAATCAAAAATTTATTGTAAGCTTTAAATGTTTTTAAACTTTGTAAACTTTTATAAACACTTTATATATCGTTATTCGAAAAAAGTTGCTCTTCTTATTAATCTATTGAAAGAAAGTAAAAATAACAAAAAATTTGATTTTTTTGTTTAATCGAGTAAAGTAAAGCAAGCGTTTCGTTAACTTTGCGACATTTTTATACTAACTTTATTACTTTTTTATTACAATTCGAACAAGAAGATTAAAGTAAAAATTGACGCATTCAACTTTGCAATTGCGAACATTTTCAGTCAACAAAATAACAACAAAAATTAACGTTCGATAACATTTTAATTACGAAAAATAATTTTAATAAAGCAAAATTATAAGACGCATAATTAGAAATTGGTAACTATTGTAATTGCTTTTAAGTAATAAAAATACTATCTAAAAAGTAATACTTATCTTATTGAGATATAATTAGATTACAATAATCTTAAAGAATTTATAAATTAAAAGAAGCTAAACTTAAGATAAGCTTGTTAAGCGCTTAAATTAACTGTTTATAACTTTGAAATCTTTTATTGTTTAAATAAGAAAAATTTGACAAATAGATTGTCGAAATGTCTCAATTATAAAAAGATCTCGTTGTTAAATACAAAATTGTTATCGATGTTGCAAAATAAATTAACTTTGTTGTCTAACAAAGAGTCGCTAACGCAAAGCGAACAAGAGACATCAAATAATTTAATTCTTGTATTACAATTAGTAAAAGTACTTACTAGTAATGTAAAGATCTCGCGATTATAAAGTAGAAAGAAAGTTCTTAATAAACTAGCATCTCTATTTTAACTAACTAATGTATAGATTGTTATTTCAAGAAAAGTAATTAAAGATATATTAGAAAAATCTAGACTAATCGTCGGGTCGGGTTATGATACCACCCCTCTAACTCGACCTGGCGCCAAGATCGAGTCGTGACGATTTTTTGAAATCGAATCGCTCAAAGTAGTTTAGCGCGAAGCGCGCTAAACTACTTATAGTAATCGACTAAACTACTTTGAGCGATTCGATTCTTCG
>JAABUQ010000478.1_pt1 | contig 92284 bp, 75 predicted proteins | sample 5560001 | NCBI WGS metagenome assembly JAABUQ01 (sample SAMN10711888, study PRJNA513371) | rock metagenome | isolation source: Antarctica rocks | place: Antarctica: Victoria Land, Finger Mt nord | collected 2015-12-18
TGACGGCGTGCTTCGAGGCAAACATCCGGGGCCAAGCGATTCCCTTGCTCTGCGCCGGTCCACGCCTCAACGACCCATAAGCAACCGGTCGGAAATATGGGGAGGGAAAACCCCGTGAACGGTTACCTGCGCGGTCGGCGGCGCCTGTGGTTTGTTGCAGGGGTTGCCGGTATCACCTCTATTGAGTTGAGCGCAGACGAGGCCACCGTTGGGGGTGATAAGGCAGGCGCCCGCCCAGATGTTTCCGCAAGTTCCCGCTCCGGCGGCTCCTGGGACGAAGCTGCCCGGGGCGCCCCCGATACTGCTGTACGGCATGTTGCCCTGAGTGGCGTTCGTGCCGCAAGTGGAGCAGTCGCTACCCGCCACGTTGCAAGGCTTCAAGGGCTGACCCGGAAGGCTGTCGCATCCCTTGTTGGTCGTGTCGCTGCCGTTGTTGGCGCCGCGTGAGAGGCGCAGTTCCTCGGCCCCGAGCCGTTCCGGGCCATCGCCGACGATGGACATGAGGAGGGCGATCAGGCAAGGAACGACGAACAGCGTGGTCGGCGCGGCGAGGCGCCGGATCGTTGAGAAGTTGAGCATGACGTCCACTCCCTGAGGTTTCACGAGCAGAACCCTTCGCACGAGCGATCGGGTTGATTCATTCGACGAGTTCGTCGCCATTTCTGGTTCCGAGGCTCCGCCACGTCCGCCGGGCGATCGTGTCGGCGACGGATCGCACCGATCCATCGGCCATCAAACTGTTGACGATGCCGGGATGTTGGCTTCGCGCCGTGACCACGCCACTCCAGAGACCTGACATGATCGCGTCGGGGATGGGACCATTGGGCTCCTGGGCATGGCAGTATGCGGTGCATTCGAAGTCGCCGAGGAACCAGGTGAAGCCGGCATTGCGATATTCGGGAAATCCTCGGGTCGCCGCCAATTGGCTGCACAGGAGGGCAATGTCCGCGTCCCGATCGACGCAATGGACTACGACACCGATTTCGCCGAAGTCGCGGTTCGGGAAGATCCCCGCGCCGGCGCCCGAACCGCGGAGCCGTTCGCTGTACGCCACCGTGTGCGACAGCCCATCGGGGAACGACGACGGGCCGAGCGCCGAATCGATCGTGTAGAAGCCGTTGCCGCTGTCGCGCGTCTCGTACGTCGTCCCGGCTCTCGGCCCGACGCCATGATTGCCCCGGTAGTTGCTGCCATGAGTCGTCGGCCGCGACGGGTCGTCCGATGGGCAGAGGAAGACGGCGAGGCTCGTCTTCGATGCCGTGACGTTCTCCGGGAACGGGTAGCTGGAGTTATAAGAATTGCTGCCAGGGTCGCCCGTATTCTGGACGTCGAAGTTGATGCTGGAATACAGGGCCGCCTGCTCCAGATGGGGGAGAATCCTCGTCAGGGCGGAATAGGGTCGGGAGATGTCGGACAGGTATTTGTCGCTGGCCCAAGGGTGCTTGAGGTTGTAGGACCAGTTGATCGGGAACGAGCGGCTGCTCGCCTCGTAGTTGTGCAGGGCCAGGCCGATCTGGCGGAGGTTGTTGATGCATTGGGCCCGCCGGGCCGATTCGCGGGCCGACTGGACCGCCGGGAGCAGCAGGGCGACCAGCAGGCCGATGATCGAGATGACGACCAGGAGTTCGATCAGCGTGAAGCCCGACCGAAGCTGGCCGATTTGATCCGGAACTCGTCTGGTTCGAGCGATGACCATCGTTCCCCTCCGCGGGATAGAGGCACGATCAATCGAGCACCATGAACGGTAGGTCCAGTTTCGGCTGCGCCGGGTGATCGGTGACGACGGTGAGCGTGCCTTTCTTGACGTCCGAGGGCGGCGAACCCTCGATCTCGACGACCTGCGTGGTCGCCGCGTCGCCACCCGCCGCGCGGCCCCGGACGCCGGGGTACGCCGACTCGACCCGATCGACCCGGAAGGGCTTGCGGTCGCGAGCCTGGATCAGGACGCGAAAGGCGGCCTGGGCCGGCTTCATCACGACCATCCGGGGGCTGGCCGACAACGGCGTCTCGATCGTCCATTCCAGGGCGTGTCGGAACCGGGGCTGGTCGCCATCGAGGACCAGGACCTCGGCCTTGCGGGCGCCCGGGCCGTTCGCCGGGTCGAGCCGGGCGACGAATCGGCGTGATTCGGCGGTCAACCCCTCCAGGTCCGAGGTGGCCACTTCCTTCGGCCCCGACCACTCGACCGAGACGGTCGACCGGAGCGTCATCCGGTCGAGGTCGGCCGCCGGGTCGGCCGCGTTCCCAGTCGCGACGACCCGGAACTCGGCTTCTCGCGGTTGGGAGCCGATCAGGATCGCTTCCTTATTATTCGAAGCCAGCTCCTCGACCCGGAAGGCCGGGAACGCCCTGGCGGACGTCCGGAGGACGATGCTCGGCTCGTCCGGCGAACCGGTCACGACCTCGGCCTCGTGGACGATCCCGCCGAAGCGGTCGCCCACCACGAGCGTGACGACCACGTCGGTCGACTCGCCCGGCCGGAGGGTCTTGGCGACGGGGTTGACGATCCCGCGGCAAGTCTTGCGGTTGATGACGTCCGTGATCGCGACGTCGCGGCTCGTCGCGTTCGCCAGGCGATAGCGATGGTCCATCTTCTGACCCGGCCGGCCGATCACCGCGCCGAAGTCATGCTCTCGATCCCCGTCGGCGATCAGCGAACGATGGGCTTCAGCCTCAGGCGACACCCGAGGCTCGGTCACGGCGGTCGGCGAGGCATTGCAACCGATCATCGCGGCGAGGACCGCGAGATATGGGCAAAGGGGATTGGCGGTGACGGATCGTCGGAACGCGTGCTTCACGGCATATTCTCCCGACGGAGAGAACAGATTTGCCGCTCTAACGCTCACAGACATTTAAATAAAAGTTTGTGTCGCGATGATCTTGTCCCTCTCAGTATCCCGGGACATGAGGGTACGTTACCGATTCCAAATCACGTTGTCAATTGTTCGTTTTCTTAAAAGGAAAAATTCGCGTCCGCTGGTTCCATCCATCCCTCAGGCCGCCGGCGGCTGCAACGTCCCGGTCGCGAGCATCAGGGCGACGGTCACCAGGAACAGGCTGGCGAGCAGGAGCGCCGTCAAGAAGCCGGCGGCCAGCGCCATCCAGCTCGAGAATTGATGGACCTCGGCCACGGCCCGGAGGACGAGGACCAGCCCCCAGATCCCCAACAATGACGCGGTCGCGTCGAGGCCCTCGATCAACGACCCCAGGGGCGGGCCGAGCCGGGCGAGGCCGGCGGTCTGGAAGAGGCCGGGGCCGCCCGCCAGGATCATCAGGGCGAACAGGGCCAGGGCCGCGGCGTTGGGCACCGAGCCCCAGGCGAAGGCCGCCCGGGCCTCTCGGGGGGTGGCCACGCCGCCGAGCCACGACCCCGTCCAGCTCAGGAAGGCCCCGACCAGGTAGACCCGGAGGATGCCCGAGGTCGTGCCGATCACCGTCGCGAAGGCGAGGATCGACCCGGGTTCCAGCCGATCCCCCAGCCGGATCTTGTAGGCCAGGAACAACACGCCGGTGAATCCCGAGATGGCGCCCAGGGCGATGACCCCGTGGGCCGGGTCGGCGTCGACGATCCGGCGGATCGTGCCCCGGGGGCGGGTCCAGATGGTCAGCCAGGGGTTGCCCTCGACGGGCTCGGTCGGCCCCCTGGCCTCGGGAGGGGGGCCCAGGGGCGCCGTCGGCGGCCGATACGGATCAGACTCGGGTTGGCTCATCGCTCGCTCGATCCCTCCCACGGACCATCCCCCGGCCGGCGCGAACGGCCATCATCCCCGATAGGACCCGGCAAGGGAAGCGGTCGCGGGCGGCGCGGCGGGGTTGATCGGTTCTTCAAGCTGGGTCGGGGGACGGATGGCAGATTCCAAGGATCTCGGATTTCCGAGGGCCAGTTTTCCCTTTCTTGTCGCCATCTTGAGATCGGAAATCCTTGCAATCCGGCATCCCGCAAGTTGCCGGGCCGATCGACCCTGGGACGGCGCGGCCCGGCTGGACCTCCGGCGAGGGGGCGGGTACAGTCGCCCTTCCGCCGGCCGGGACGCCCTCGGCGCGCGAAAGGTCGAGGACGCCGATGGATTTCGCCCTCTCGGAACGACAGGCGGCCTGGCAGGAGGCCGCGATCCAGTTCGGCCGCGAGGAGCTGGCCGCCGACCTCGACTTGGCCGGCCGCGACGAGCGGCGGGAGTTCTGGCGGGAAGGCTGGCGACGGTGCGCCCGGTTCGGCATCCAGGGGTTGCCGCTGCCGGGCGAGTACGGCGGCAAGGGGCTGGGCCTCCCCGAGACGATCGCCGCGATGGAAGGGCTGGGCTACGCCTGCCCCGACAACGGCCTGATCTTCGCCATCAACGCCTCGCTCTGGACCGTGGCCATCCCGATCCTCTTGTACGGGACCGACGACCAGAAGCGGCGCCACCTGCCGGGCCTGGCCGACGGCTCGACCGTCGGGGCCAACGGCGCGAGCGAGCCGGGAGCGGGCTCGGACATCTTCTCGATGGTCGCGACGGCCCGGAAGGACGCCGGCGGCTGGGTCCTCGACGGCCGGAAGACCTGGGTCACGGGTGGGCCGGTGGCCGACCTGTTCGTCTGCTATGCCGCGACCACCCCGGGGCGCGGGGCCCTGGGGATCTCGGCGTTCCTGGTCCCGGCCGACGCCCCGGGCTTCCGGGTGGCCCGGGAGATCCCCAAGCTCGGGGTCCGGACGGTCCCGATGGGGGAGCTGGCCCTGGAAGGGTGCCGGTTGCCGATCGACGCCCTGCTCGGCCGCGAGGGGCGGGGGGCCGAGGTGTTCAACGCCTCGATGGAATGGGAGCGGGGGTCGATCCTGGCCAGCGGCCTGGGGACCATGCGTCGGCAACTGGAGCGGTGCGTCGCCCACGCCCGGGCCCGCCGCCAGTTCGGCCAACCGATCGCCAAGTTCCAGGCGGTCGCCCACCGGGTCGTCGAGATGAAGCTCCGCCTGGAAACCTGCCGACCGCTGGTCTACCGGATCGGCTGGCTCAAGGCCCAGGGCAAGGACGCCACGATGGAGGCGGCCCTGGCCAAGCTCCACGTCTCGGACTGCCTGGTCAAGAACAGCCTCGACGCCGTCCAGATCTTCGGGGCCTCCGGCTACGCGACCGAGACCGGCATCGAGCGCGACCTCCGCGACGGCGTCGGCAGCCTGATCTACTCGGGAACCAACGACATCCAGCGGAACATCATCGCCCGCGAGCTGGGGCTCTGATCGAAGAGCGGGGAGATAGGACCGCCCGCCACGCCGTGGGCGACCTGGCGGTCCAATCTCCGGCCGACGGCGTCGCTCACCCCTAGAAACGGCCCGACCGCTCGGTTATCAAGGATCGGCCCCGCCGCGATCCGAAGCCACCGTGATCGAAGGAGCGACGCCCGCCGGGAACGAATCCCGCGCGGGTTTTCGCGCCTCGACCCGGGAACCTTCGCGGGCGGGCCGCCGACCAATCCACCCGAACCGATCACAGCGTCGCGACAACCACCCGTCGAATCAAAGGGGACCGGCCCGATGGATGCGAACCTCCACGAAGCCCCGGGGGACGTCGGGGCGAAAGCCCCCGGGACCAACGAGAAGCTGCTGTTCTGGGCCTGCTTCGCCTCGATCGTCGCGACGGCGTTCGGGTTCATCATCCGCTCGCAGATCGTCGGCGACTGGGCCCGGGAATATGGCCTGGGCGAGACCGAGGTCGGCAAGATCAACGGCGTCGGGCTCTGGCCGTTCGCCATCAGCATCGTCCTGTTCAGCCTGATCATCGACAAGATCGGCTACGGCAAGGCGATGGCCTTCGCCTTCGTCTGCCACATCGGTTCGGCCGTCCTGACGATCCTGACGCCAAGGCTCACCCACAACAGCCACGACGCCTACAACCTCCTCTACTTCAGCACGTTCGTCCTGGCCCTGGGCAACGGCACGGTCGAGGCGGTGGCGAACCCGGTCGTGGCCAACCTGTTCCCGCGCGAGAAGACGAAATATCTGAACATGCTCCACGCCGGATGGCCGGGCGGGCTGGTCCTGGGCGGGATCATCGCCCTGGCGATGGGCAAGGAGGTCGCCTGGCAATACAAGGTCGCCCTGATCTTCCTGCCGGTGCTCACCTACGCCGCGTTGATGCTGGGCCGACGGTTCCCGGTCAGCGAGCGGGTCACGGCCGGGGTGTCGTTCAAGGCGATGCTCATGGAAGTCGGCGTGATCGGCGCGGCGATCATCGGGGCCATGATCGTCCGGCAGATCGGCGACGTCTTCAACCTCAACATCTACGTCCAGGTCGCGGCCTGGGCGGCCCTGGTGATCGGCTACGGGGCCTATGTCGGGTTCGCCCCCGGCCAACCGCTGTTCATCCTCCTGATGCTGATCATGATCCCCCTGGCGACGACGGAGTTGGGCACGGATAGCTGGATCTCCGGCCTGATGGAGCCGGTCATGATCAAGGACTTCGGGATCTCGGGCGGGTGGGTCCTGGTCTATACCTCGCTGATCATGCTGGTCCTCCGGTTCTTCGCCGGGCCGATCGTGCACCGGCTCTCGCCGCTGGGGCTCCTGGCCCTGAGTTCGGCGATCGCGGCGGCGGGCCTGATGGCCCTGTCGAGGTCCACCGGGGGCTTGATCGTGGCGGCGGCCACGCTCTACGGCCTGGGCAAGGCGTTCTTCTGGCCGACGATGCTGGGCGTGGCGGCCGAGCAGTTCCCCAGGGGCGGGGCCCTGACGCTCAACACGCTGGGCGGGCTCGGGATGCTGGCCGTCGGCGTCCTCGGGGCGCCGTTCCAGGGGTACATCCAGGACACCAAGGTCGACCGCGACCTCGGCTCGGCCAACTGGGTGGTCCACAAGCAGGTGATCCAGCCGTCCAAGCAGAGCGTCTTCGGCGAGTTCCGGGCCGTCGACGCCAAGAAGATCGATGCCCTGCCCGAGAAGGACAAGGACCAGCTCACCGACATCCAGGACGCCGCCAAGCGGAACGTCCTGGTCGTCACGGCCATCTTCCCGTGCGTGATGCTGGTCTGCTACCTCGGCCTGATGGCCTACTTCCGCTCCCGGGGCGGTTACAAGCCCCAGGTGATCCTCTCGGAGAAGGAAGAAGGGATGCTGATGGCCGGCGGCGCCGCCGGCCCGTCCGAGTTTTGAGGCCCGGCCCGCCCGCTTTCCCGACCCGACACGCCGCCCCGGGGGACCGATCGCCCATGACCGACGCCCCCGGACCGCTCGATCCGATCGTCCCGAAGCCCTGGCAGACCGGCCTGGCGCCGGTGTATATCGGGGCGTTCCTCTGGGTGGCGTTCTTCGACCAGCTCGGCCGGCGGGCATTGCCCGTCGGCGGGCTGGGCTGGTCGCTCCTGGGGGCCCTGGCGGCGGGCCCGCTCGCCTACGCCTTGCTCTTCCGGGTGCCGGCGACGTGGGGCCAGCAGGCCGGCCGGCCGCTCGATGGGGTCGCCGCCAGCACGTTCGGCGCCCGGGGGGCGGGGGCGGTCCCCGGCCTGCTCATGGCGATCGGCCAGGTCTTGTTCTTCGCCGTGGCCGTGGCTTATGCCGTGGACCTGACCTACGGAGGGCTGGTCCTCGGCCGGATGATCGACCCGCTCCCGCTCCGCCCGGTCGTCCTCGGCGGGGCGACGCTCCGGGCGCCCTTGTTCCTGGCGACGGCCTTGTTCTGGGCCCTGGCGACGGCGTTGATCGGGTTCCGGTTCGCCCGCTGGATCGCCGCGCTGATGCAATTCTTCCCGATCTTCCCGGCGCTCTTGCTCGGCCTGGCGATGGTGGGGTCGATGGCCGGGCTCCGCTCGTTCCGCCCGTCGGGGCTCGACCCGATCTCGGGGGTCGCTTTCCCGCCCGGGGCCGCGAGCTGGCAGGCGTTCTTGCTCACGTTCCAATGGGTCTTCGCCTTCACGGCGATGGCCGGCGTGGCCGGCGCCGATTGGGGGGCCGGGAGCACGTCGCCGCGCGACGTCCGCGACGGCGGCTGGGTGGGCGTGGCCTTCGCCCCGGTCGTGGTGGCCGCCCTGGCCCTGCTCGCGGTGGCCGGCCACCAGGGGGGGGGCGGGCCCTCGGCCGACGCCCGGGACGCCCCCGCTCGATCGCGACCCGGCGAGGCCCGGATGCCGCCGAGCGGCTCGTCGATCGAGGAGCTTCCGGGACCCGGCGGGGGTCGCGCGGTCGCCCCGGGCCCCTCGAGCCCGGCCGAGGCGCCGGCGTTCACGTTCCGGGCGGTGCTGGTCGGCGGCTTCGGCCGCCGGGTCGGCCCGGCGATGCTCATGGTCTTCGGCCTGGCGTCCCTGGCCCCGGCCTGCTTCTCGGCCTTCGACTTCGGCCGCCGGCTGGCGACGATCGGCCCGGGGATCTCGCGGCTGACCTGGACCCTGATCGGGGCGACCACCGCCTGGCTCCTGATCGTGGCCGGGTGGGCCGACCGGACCGAGGCCATCTTCCACGTCGTGGGGGGCCTGTTCGCGCCCGTGGCCGGGGCGATGGCCTCCGACTCCTGGCTCGCCCGGGGCCGATGGCCGGGCCCCCGCCGCGGGGTCAACCCGCCCGGGCTGGTGGCCTGGGCCCTGGGCTCGGCCGTCGGCCTGGCCCCGACGGTCGCCCTCGCCCTCGGCTCCGACCGCTTCGCCCGCCTCCAACCGGCCGCCCTCGCGGCGTTCGCGGTCGCCTTCGCCACCCACGCCGGGCTCGCCCTCGTCGGGCTCGGGTCGGCCCCGGAGACGCCCCCCGGGGCCGACCCGATCACAGAGAAGTTGCCGACGTGAGCATCTGAAGATAGGCCAGGATCACGCCCAGGACGATGAACAGGACGATCCCGCCCAGGCCGATCATCAGGATCGGCTGGACGAGGTTTCCGAGGTTCTTGATCATGTATTCGACCTGCTCCTCGTAGTCGTCGGCGAGCTTGTCGAGCGCCTCGGGGAGCCGGCCCGACTCCTCGCCCGATCCGACGATGGCGACGACGTCGGGCCCGAACCGGCCGGTCTCGCCCAGGGCCGCGCTCAGCTCGTCGCCGTCCATGACCAGTTGCTTGACGCCGAGGATCGCCCGGCGGTACGGGGCGAGGCCGAGGACGCCCGAGGTCAGTTCGAGCGACGAGCCGATGTCGACCCCGGCGTGCAAGAGCGCCGCGAGGGTCCGGGAGAACCGGCCGGTCTCGATCTTCTTGCGGATCTTGCCCAGGACCGGGATGTACAGGCTCAGGTTGTCGAGGACCGCCTTGCCCGGGGGGGTCTGATACCACTTCAGGAGGCCGACGCCGCCCAGGACCAGGCCGAGCGGGACGGCCCACCAGCCATGCGAGGTCATGAAGCCGCTGATGGCCATGAGGACCCGGGTCGGCCAGGGGAGGTCGAACGCCTTGCCGCGCATCGAGTCGGCGATGAATTCGACCATCTTGGGGATGACGAAGATGGTCAGGAGCAGGACCACGACCGTGGCGACGAGGAGCACGATCGTCGGGTAGATCAGGGCCGAGCGGGCCTGGCGGATCATCCGCTGCCGGGCCTCGTAGTGGGTCGACAGGAGGCGCAAGGTCTCGGGGACGCCGCCGCGGGCCTCGGCCACCCGGATCATGGCGAGGCACAGGTTGTCGAACGCCTGGGGCTCGCGGGCCATCGCGTCGGCCAGCGGCTCGCCCCCCCGGACGGCGGCCTCCATCCGGCCGATGACCGGCCCCAGGGCCGTCCGGGCGAACTGCTTCTTGAGGCTGGCCAGCGACCGGAGCAGGTCGACGCCGGCGTCCTGGTACGTCCCGAACTGGCCGCAGAAGGTCGCGAGGTGCCCCGAGCTGACCGTCCCGAACAAGATCCGCTCGACCCACCCCGGCCCGCCCGCGACCGCCGCCGGCTCGCGCCCGGCCCCCTTCGGCGGCTTCCGGGGGGCCCCGGGCCTGGGCAGGGGCTGGAACGTTTCCTGCCCCTCGGCCAGCGTCGTCGGCACCGGCTTCGGCTTCGGACGCCCCGGCGGGGGGGTCCCTTCGGCATCGCGGCTCATCGCCCACCCCCTTCATCGGACCGCTCGGGTTCGCCCCTCCGCCCCACCCCGCCAATTATCAACAAACCCGCCCGACGGGGCAACGAAGCGCCGATCCGGCCCCTCGCCTCGAAATAATGGGTTCGTTTCGTCGTCAAGCCGGCAAAGCCACTCCCGGACGCGGTCCGGGAGGTTGTTCGGGAGGAACGAACCCAACCGAGCCATCCCCTTTCCGGCCCCCTCTCCCTCGGGGAGGGGGTTGGGGTGAGGGGCGTCGCCGGTCGAGTGGTAGCCATCGAAGGCCTTTGAAATTGGGATCATTGGTGACTGCCGCGACCCTCACCCCCGGCCCCTCTCCCGGGGATCGAGGGGAGAAAGATTCACGCTCCTCCGATGCTTGTCGCGTAAGAATCACACCGGCCCCTTTCGGAACCAAGCCAACACGGCTCGCCACGCCACTCGACTTCAAAAATTCGAGAGGTTCAACCCCAAGACGCGAGCGGACGGGCGAGGCCCCGGATATTATCGGATTTTGGGGATGGTCCTTAGTCGGGCGGGAGGTCGAATCATGAACGGCGCGATCGGGATCAGGCTACTGGCGGGGTGTCTGAGTGTCCTGGCCCCCGACCGGCGGGCCGTCGTCGTCACCACCGACATCGGCAACGAGGTCGACGACCAGTGGGCCGTGGCCCACCTGGTCCTTTCGCACGAACTGGAGGTCAAGGGGGTCGTCACCACCCACGCCCCCAACCTCGCCCCGCCCGCCGCCGAGACGTCGGCCAAGTACGCCCACGAGCTGATGTCCAAAATCCCGGCGCGGGCGCGGGTCCGCATCCTGGCCGGGTCGAGCAAGCCCCTGGCCGACGCCAGCAAGCCGCTGGCCAACGCCGGCGTCGACTTCCTGATCGAGCAGGCGAAAGGGCGGACGCCGGAGAATCGCCTGGTCGTGGTCGTCATCGGCGCGGCGACTGACGTGGCGTCGGCCCTGATCGTCGACCCGACGTGGGCCGACCGGGTGTCGCTGGTGGCGATGGGCTTCGGCGGCTATCCCGGCGGCGGCGACCCGTGGAACGTCAAGAACGACCCGATCGCCTGGCGAGTCCTGCTCGACTCCCGGGCCCCGATCGTCGTCGGCGACGCCGAGATCACCCGCCGGGTCCTCCGGATGACCCCCGACCGCGCCCACACCCTGTTCGCCACCCTGCCCGAGCCGGCGCCAAGCCTGCTCGGGCGGTTCGACCTGTGGCTCGCCGCCAACGCCAAGCTCGCCCGGTCCGACACCGGCTCGCCGATCGTCTGGCCGATCTGGGACGAGGTCACCACCGCCTACCTCCTCGGGATGGCCACGACCGAGACCCGCCCCCGCCCCCGGCTCCGCGACGACCTGACCTTCGACCTCGCCAACCCCCGAGGCACCATCGAGTGGGTCACCGCCATCGACGAGGCCCGCCTCTGGCCCGACCTCATCGCCAAGATCAAGGCCGCCGCCAATTAATGCGTGGGTCGTGGGTCGTGGGTCGTGGAGCGGGGAGCGTGGGGAGGGGAGCGGGGGGAGGGGAGCGGGGGGAGGGGAGCGGGGAGCGTGGGGGGCTCGTTGCCAAGATCATTGCGACGGTCCATTGACAGGCGCGGGCGGCGACTCGTTGTCCCGCCGGCCTCAACCGGTTACGATCCGCCCCTGGTTCGGATCGGATACCTTCCAGTCCTGAGTCCTTCAATCCCGAGTCCTCCAGTCACAAGTCCTCCGGGCGAGAGCGGGAGCCGTCGATGGCGCAGCAGGCCGAGTTTGACCCGTCGACGGTGGCCGACGAGCCGGAAAGCCGGCCGGGCGGTGTTCCGCTTTACGTCTGGGTGATCGGCGCGGCGCTGCTGGCGGTGCCGGTCGGGTTGTATGCGCGTCGGGAGGTCAACGGGTTCAGCGTCCCGGCGCAGCTCAACCTGATGCCGGACCTGATCATCCGGGCGTTGAAGGCCCTGGCCACGCCCTTGGTCGTCCTGGCGATCCTCAGCGCGATCGTGACCAACGACGTCCGGGGCCGGCAGGGCGGGCGGATGATGTTGTACTATCTCATCAACACGATCGTCGCCATCACGATCGGGCTCGGCTTCTCGAACCTGATCCGGCCGGGCGACGGCGCCAAGGTCCCCGGGACAACCGCCGTCGCGGCCGCGGCCCCCGGCGCGGCCGGGGCGAAGGTCGAGCCGAAGGGCCTGACCAAGCTCCTCTATGAGCTGGTGCCCGAGAGCATCGGCGACTCGTTCGTGAGGAACCACCTGGCGCAACTCGTCGTCTTCACCCTGGCCCTGGGGATCGGCCTGGCCCGGATTCGCGATGAGCAGCGGGCCCGGGGCGAAACCTCGCACCAGGTCGTCATCGACGTCATCACCGTCGGCTTCGAGCTCTTGGTGCGGGTCCTGCTCTGGGTCGTGGCGCTGGTCCCGCTGGCGGTCTTCGGCGTGGTGGCGTCGAACATCATGCTCAAGGGCTTGGAGGTGTTCCAGTCGCTCCTCTGGTTCATCCTGGTCGTCCTGGGCGGCCTGGCGTGCCAGGTGACCTGGTACCTGATCCAGCTCGCCGTGTTCGCCCGGATGTCGCCCGTCCGGTTCCTCCGGGGGGCCGCCAACGTGATGGCCACCTCGTTCAGCACCGCGAGCACCGGCGCGACCATGCCCGTGACCCTCAAGTCGTTGCAAGGGCCGCTCGGCGTGTCGAGGCAGTCGAGCCAGCTCGCGGCGTGCGTCGGGACCAACTTCAACAACGACGGCACCGCGCTCTACCAGGCGGCCGTCGTCCTCTTCTTCGCCCAGGCCCTGGGCCGCGACATGTCGTTGACCGACCAGGTCGTGATCGTCCTGACCACCGTGGTCGCCAGCATCGGCGCGGGGTGCATCCCCTCCGGCGGGTTCGTGACCTTGCCCCTGATCTTCGCCGCCGTCGCCCTGCCGGCCGAGCAGATCCCGTTCCTGCTCACCATCGACTGGTTCCTCGACCGCTGCCGGACCACCTCCAACGTCCTCGGCGACATGACCGTCGCCGTCCTCCTCGACCAGACCGCCACGATCGAGAAGCCGCCCGCATTGCCCGCGTGATGGCGAGGAACCGTTCTGACGCACTCGATCAAGGGAAATAACCTTCCTCGATCAACTCCTGGCGAACGATCAACGAATCAAGATTATTGATTCGAAGGACGGCCAGCGTTGATCGGGCAATGCGAGATTGGCCAATCAGCAAGGGTCCGCTCCAGGTGAAATGGGCCTTCCACCGATCCTTCCTTGGGTGAAAAAGGCGAACGATCCGCCGAGAATGCGGATCGATACCCGCTAGGTTCGGCCCCTTGAAACTGTTGCAATGAAAACAGGCGAGGGCAAGGTTGCCGGCGTTCGTCTCGCCCCCGTGACTCCTTGCAATTATGTGGTCGATTTCGAAGTCGGTCATGGCGACGATTTCCGGCATCCGGCAATATTCGCACTGGAATTTCGCACGGATACGGACGAGTTGCGCCAGGTCTTCACGCATCGCGGGAGCTTACCACCTCCAGTCCCGCCGTCTTGAGGGACTGTCTGGCCTTCGACCAGAGATATTCGATGACTCGTCCCAGATGACGATAAAAGTCCAGCTCGGCTTCCTCCGCGACGGTGAGAGTTCCGCCTTGAGCCTTGGTGGACAGTTCGTGGACGCGGTCCCGGTCGCGATCATCGAGCCTGAGTTTGAGTACGGCTCGCGCGGCCTCGGGGGTCATGTCGGCCAACTGGGGACGGATTAGTCGCTCCAGGACGGCGGATTCGACGCTGTCGGGTCGAGATTCACCGCTCATCGCGTTCCTCCATTGCGCTCGATGATCCCAAAGTCATCCATCCAGAGGGTCGAAAGTCGGCCACTCACGCCGACTCTCGACCCGCCACCGTCTCGGGGTGGCCGAAGCCCAGCCCGGCCAGGTGTCCGAGGATTCCGGCGTAGTGGCGGGCGACCCGGGGGAAGAGGTCGGCGGGGGATTCGGGGGCGAGCCAGTTCATCTGGCCGAAGTGGTCGATCGGCCAGGTCGGCAACGGGTGGCCGAAGGCCTCGGCGGAGGCGACCGAGACGAGGCCGTCGTTGGGCCCTTCCAGCTCGCCGAGGGCGGCGTGGAGCCGGCGGAGGGGCCAGCAGACCTCGTCGGCCGGGGGGTCGCCGGCCACGCTGAAGGCGGGGAGCCAGCCGGGCAGGGGGGTCCGACGGTGGAACTCGGCGGCGGCGGCGGGGGTCACGTCGAGGAAGCCTCGATGGTCGATCCCCAGCTTTTCGAGCAGCGCGTAGATCCGGCCGACGCGGAGCTTGGCGAAGTCGGCGATGGCCGACCCTCGGTGCGGCGTGGCGATCGTGGTGAGGCTGAGGACCCGGCCGTTCCAGGCCGGGTCGGCGACCAGGGCCCGGGCGTCGAGCCCGCCCATGCTGTGGCCGATCAGGTGGACCGGCTCATCCGGGAAGGTATCCCGGATCTGCTCGCCCAGCTTCCGGGCCCGCCGGGCCACGCCCGCCGTGGGGTGGACCCGCGTGACCAGCACGCGATTGCCGGCGGCCGCCAGGAGCCCCGGGATGTCCCGGAAATACCAGGCCAGCGTCAGGGGGCCCACGCCGATCCGGCGGAACCCGAGCAGGCCGTGGGCCAGGACGACCGGCGCCGCCAGCCGGGGGCAGGTCAGCACGGATGGGGGCGTCGGAAGCAGGGCGAAACTCATGGTGCGTGATCCTCGGGGCTCGTCTCGACTAGCTTAGGAGGGCCCGGGCGGAAAACAAGCGGCGAAGCGACGGACGGGATTCCTCACAATCCGAGTTGCGCGGTCGTCACGGTCCTGACGATTGGCGATCAACGACCGAGGCCGGACAGGTCACCGACCAGGAGGCGGCGGTAAAGCTCCTGGTAGCGGTCGACCACGGCTTTCAGGGAAAACTCGGCTTCGACCCGGCGGCGGGCGGCGGTTCCGAGTTCGCGGGCCAGGGGCGGGCTTTCGAGGACCCGGACCAGGGCCTCGGCCCAGGCTCGGGGGTCGTCGGGCGGGAGGAGCAGGCCGCTCGGGCCGGGGCCGAGGAGGTCGACGTTGCCCCCGATGGCGGAGGCGAGGCAGGGCAGGCCGGTCGCCATCGCTTCCAGGAGCGAGTTGCTCATCCCCTCGGCCACGCTCGGGAGGGCGAAGGCGTCGGCCGCGCGGAGGTGGTCGGCCGGGTCGGCGACCGCCCCGGCGAAGTGGACCCGGTCGGCCACGCCCAGGGCCCGGGCCCGCCCGGCCAGGCGGTCGCGCTCGGGCCCGTCGCCGACGAGGACCAGCGCCGCGCCGGTCCGGTCGGCGACGGCGGGCCAGGCTCCGAGCAACCCATCCAGGTTCTTCTGCGGGTGCAGCCGCCCGGTGAAGACGACCCGGGGGCGCGGGGGCAGGCCGGCTTCGAGCGCGGGGGCGGCCGGCCCCGGTCGGAAATGGTCGGCGTCGACGCCGCTGGCCATCCGGACCATCCGGGCGGGGGGGACGCCGAGGGCCAGCCATTGCCGCTCGATGTCGAGCGAGATGGTGGCGAAGGCGGTGTTCCGGAGGATGGCGCGACGGAGGAGGGGAAGCCCCGGGTCCTGGCCAGCTCCTCGGCCTCGCCATAATAGCCCGAGCTGGCCGGCTGGATCAGGGTCGGGGCGGCGCCGAACCCGCCGCGGCCGACCCCGGTGGCGATCGCCTCCCAGAGCCCCTGGTGGGTGTGGATCAGGTCGAACTCCCCCCGGAGCTTCCGGAGCGCCCGGACGACCCCGGCCACGAACGAGAGGCCGAACAGCGGACCTCGGCTCGATGTCACGACCCATCGGTGGATGGTGACGCCGTCGGTCGCGTCGTCCACGGGCCAGCCGGGGACGGACCGGGTGACGACGCGGACCCGGTGGCCCCGCCGGACCAGTTCGGCCCCCTGCGCCAGGGCCTGGCGTTCGGCGCCGCTGGCGTGGGGGAAGAAGTGGCTCAGGACGTAGCAGATCCGCGCCGGCTCGGGTGTGGTCGCCATCGATGCTCGGCCGGCCCCGGGCGGGGAGATGGGGCCGGGGCGGGCGGCTTCGCGCCAGCCCCGGCCGATCGAACGATTCGCGAAGCCCCGACGGGCCTCAGCGCTTGATGAGGAACTCGCGGACGGCCACGCCGGAGGTGTCGGTGACCCTGCCGCCGCCGGCGGTCACGTAGTCGCGCCCGACGGCGAAGACCGACCCGCTGGGCATCTTGACCTTGACCGTCCAGTCGCCGTCGGGGAGCGAAACCTTGAAGTCGCCGTAGGCGTCGGTCATGGCCGGCCGGTCGATGTACGGCCCCTGGCGGTTCGACACGATCACCGTGACCCCCTCCTCGGGCTGGCCGGATTCGTAGGAGACGACCCGCCCCCTGAGGATGTTCCGGACCGAAGCGCCCGTCCCGGCGCCATAAACCGGGCGCTGGCTGTCGCGGAACTGCATCTCTTCGAGCTTGGGCGTCGACGCCGGCCGGCCGCCGGGCCCACCCTGGCCGGCGGGAGGCAGTTGGATATCGTTCGGATTGACCTCGGGCATGATCGGCTTGGGGGGTGTCTCGGTCCCACCAGCCCTGGGCGGGGCAGGCGAGGAGGTCAAGGGCAAGGACCCGGCGGCCGACTTGGGGACGGGAGGTTCGACTTTCGAACTGGTCCCCTCGTCGACCGGCGGTTGGCCGGTGACCGTCGCCGTCGGGGGACGCTCGCCCGAACCGCCGCCACCCGGGTTCGTCGGGGCGCTCCGGATCGTGGTCCCGGGGTTCGTCGAGGGTGGGGATTGCGTGATCGCCGTCGGGCTTGGGGCGACGGAGGGGGCCGTCTCGCAGCAGATCGTCGACGAGGTGGTGGCCAGGCTGGTCTCGACCACGTAAGACGTCGGCTCCACGTATGTCCGACTCACGTACGTCGTGGGGACGTAAGAAGTGGAGACATACGTCCTCGGCAGGACGTAGGACGCGGGGGCGAGATAGGACATCGAGGTCATCGCATACGAAGGCGTGGCGAGGTAGGACCGCTCGACGTACCGCCTGGGCCGATAGCGGGCCCTCCGGTAAGTGTAAGGCAGATAGGTGGCCGAGGTCGGGTAGACGACGTCGCCGGACGATACCACCGTCGAAGTCGGGAAATAGGTCGAGCTGTACGTGGTCGGCAAGGCATAGGACGTCGGGACGATCTCGGAGCCGGACAGGGTGACGACCGACGAGGTCGGCAGGGTGCTCGTTTCCATCAAGATGTCGGCGGGAACCGGCCCTGGCCCGGTCGCCAGGGTCAGCAAGGCGACGCCGAGGGTCCAGAGGAGCTTCGATGGACGGTGCGACATGGCGGGTTTCCTCAAGGTCCAGTCCAAGGGGCGTCCTGGCAGGCTCGGCCCGAAGACCGCGAGCGGAAGCCCCACGCTTTCACGATACCAGAACCGATCGACGGGTTCCAATCCGGTCGTGCCGGTCGCGACACCTCCACGGCAAATCGCGAACCAACCTCGCCGACGCATCCCGGTTCCCCGCGCCGCCGGGACCCGGTCCCTCGCCCCAAGCGGCCACCCCCCAACTCGTTGCCGCCCGTCCCGGTCCCGGCTCGACTTCGCCGATTCGCGGCGACGACGGAAGCGACCCATCCCCGGCTCCTCGGTCGACGACCCTGGCGGAGCATTGTAAATTGGGCTAATCTACATCGATCCCCCGGCGTCCGCTCGCGACTTGAAGGGAGACACGGAGCCATGCCGACCCCGCGTGACGCCCTGGCGATCCTCGATCGCGACTTCCTGGAAACGCGAAGCCGAATCCTCGACCTGGCCGCCGCCCTCGACCGGCTCGACCGCGCCCCGAACCCGGCCGGCGAATACCCCCCCGACCGCCGCCTCGCCCAACTCCGCCAGGCGATCGAGGCCCTCCTCGAACCGGGACCAGGCCGCGCCGAGACCGTCCAGCGCCTCTTTTCCCTCGATTACGACCCCGACTGGCAGACCCGGAACGGGCCGATCGACGCAAGGGATCTCGCCCATTGAGCAAGCTGATCGAAACCAAGGTGGAATTCCAAAAACTGGCCAAGAATCGATTGGAGGAGGCAAAGGCGTTGCTCGGTCTCGGGAAATGGGACGGGGCTTATTATCTGGCCGGATATGCCGTCGAACTCGCCCTCAAAGCCTGTATCATCAAAAGGTTGATGACGACGAATGCTTTCCCCGATCGAAAATTCTCGGAAAATTGTTACACACACGATCTCAACAAACTCGTCTCACTGGCCGGCCTGGAGGACAGCCTGGATGAAGCGCGAAAGGCCGACAAAATCCTCTCGACCCACTACAATGAGGTGCTGGGATGGTCGGAGCCGAAGCGGTATCACCGGATCGAGAAGGGAGAGGCGGAGGCCCTTTGCACCGCCATCGCCGACGATGAACACGGAGTGCTCCCGTGGATTATGAGCCAATGGAAGAGGAAACCGAGAGCGGCCGCAGGTTGATCGCGGAACTTCTGGGCGAAGGATTCGCCATCCGCGTCGCTTTCTGGGCGAAGATGACCGAATCGGACGATTGGTATCTTTATCTGGCTTCCCCATTCGTGGATGAGAAAGGCCAAGCGTCGTCCTATCTTCTCATCGATCGGCTTCTGAGAAAGTCGCCAGAATTGGGTTTCGACCCGATCGACGTCAAAGTCCTCAGGACGGACGATTCCATCACCGAGAGGGTCTTGGCAAAAGTGAAGCCGAGGATTCAAAGCGGTCCGATTTCGGTCTCAAGCCCGAGGCCATATCCAAGCTTGACCCGGATTGGGCGATTCCCTCTCGGGGGGGTCAGCTTCGACGAAGCCCGCATCTACCCGATACCGCGAGAGGCCGCGCCAGCGTGAGATCGAGCCGAGTCGGCAAATACTTCCAAGTGCGACGTAATCTCATGAACCAATACATCGATCCCCATATCCACATGGTCAGCCGGACCACCGACGACTACAAGCGGATGGCCCTGGCCGGGTGCGTCCTGGTCAGCGAGCCGGCGTTCTGGGCGGGGTTCGACCGCTCGGGGGTCGAGGGGTTCCGGGATTACTTCCGGCAGCTCACCGGGTTCGAGCGGACCCGGGCCGGGCTTTACGGGATCGAGCATTGGGCCTGGCTGTGCATCAACGCCAAGGAGGCCGAGGACGTCGCGCTGTCGCGCGCGGTGATCGCCATGATCCCCGAGTTCCTCGACCGGCCGGGCGTGCTCGGGATCGGCGAGATCGGCCTGAACAAGAACACCCGGAACGAGGCGACGGTCTTCCTCGAACACGTCGACCTGGCCGCCAGGGCCCGCGAGCTGATCCTGGTCCACACGCCGCACCTGGCCGACAAGTACCAGGGGACGCGGATGATCCTCGACATGCTAGCCGGCGACCGGCGGATCGCCCCCGAACGGGTCTGCATCGACCACGTCGAGGAGCACACCATCCGCCCGGCGCTGGAAGCCGGCCACTGGGTCGGGATGACCCTGTATCCGATCACCAAATGCACGCCGGCCCGCGCCGCCGACATGGTCGAAACCTACGGGACCGACCGCATCCTGGTCAACTCGGCGGGCGACTGGGGCCACAGCGACCCCCTGGCCGTCCCCGAATTCCTCTTCGAGATGCGATCCCGGGGCCACGACGAGGCGACCATCCGCAAGCTCGTCCTCGACAACCCGCTCGCCTTCTTCTCGCAGTGCCCGCGGTTCTCGTTCACCCCCCGGGAAGTGGCCGAGGTCCGGCGCGCTTGAGCCGCCTCGGCGATCCCGTTTTCCCCCTCAATAGTCCGACCCGACCACTTCCCGGCCGTTGCGGGTCCCGAGGGCCTGGTAGGTGGCCAGGTGGATCGTGGCCTTGAGGAAGTGGACGGAGCCGTCGCCGAAGAGGAAATGGGCGCCCCCGGGGTGATTGCTCCGGAAGCCCCACTGGCCGTACTCCTTGTAGACCGCGAGGTTCAGGAGCCAGGCCTTGTAGTCCGAGGTGTCGGGATAGGGGGTCCCGGGCGGGAGGGCGTTGGGGCCGGGGGAGCCGCCGCCGATCCCGGGGCCGGCGTAGCCCCCGGGGTAGTCGCCGGCCTTCATCGGGGCGTTGATCCGGGGGACCTCGAAGGCGAAGCCTTGCGGGCGGACGGTCTTGCCGGTGGGGTCGAAGGTGGTCGAGACCCCGTAGAAGCCCGGGCGCGACCACTGGTTGAGCGCGGCGTCGGGGTCGTTGGGAAACCGAGCGGTCTCGCCGACGACGATGGTCTGGCTCAGGCCGTCGCGGAACGACGAGGTCCGGTAGACGGTCGCGTCGTCGAACGCGCCGTTGCCGGGATCTTGCTGCCAGCAGTCGGGCCCCGAGTAGTAGGCGACGACGTTCCAGGTCCCGCCCGACGGGGCATAGGAGGTTTGCGCGCTCGGGCGGCCCGAGCCGTCGTCCTGGCCCTGGGGGAAGTCGCTCGGGCAGATGTAACTCGAAACGCGCAAGCCGAGGCCCGTGCTGTTGATCGCCCCGACGTTGATCCCGCCCCAGGTCCCGCCGGGCCCGCCCGAGGACAGGTTGAAGTTGATCGCCGCGAAGGCGGCGGATTGCTCCATGTAGGGGAGCAGGAAGGCGAACGCCCCGAAGGCCCGGGATTGGTGGAAGCCCGAGCAGGCGTTGGCGCCGCCGTCGCCCGAGTTGTAGTAGATCGCCCCGGGGGGGAATGAGCCGATGGCCGACTCGTAATTCGCCAGGGCCAGGCCGACCTGCTTGAGGTTGTTCGAGCACTGGGCCCGCCGCGCCGCCTCGCGGGCGGCCTGAACCGCCGGCAGGAGGAGGCCGACCAGCACGCCGATGATCGCGATCACGACGAGCAGCTCGATCAAGGTGAAGCCCGCCCGCGAGCGACGCCGCAAATGGCCCATTGACATCCGCTTCGCCCCCTCCGTTGGCTCCCGATCGGACGACCGACTCCCTCGGACCACTATAGCACGCGGGGCCGGGCGGATTGACTCCCCGAGGTCAGGTCGCGTACAGCCATCGGCCGAGCAGGAACGCGGGCACCCAGAGCGCCGCGACGGGCAGGGCGACGACCGGCCCCCGGGTCATCGCGACGGCCGCCACGTCGATCCAGACCAGCGCGAAGACGCCCGTCTTCACCGCCCGCTGCAACGTCTCGGGCGACGGCCGCCGCCAGGCCGCGACGTTGACCCGGCCGATCACGGCGGCGACCCCCAGCAGACCCCCGAGGCCGACCATCCGGTAATAAGTTTGGACGGGGTCCAGACCTCCCGGGCCCTTCGCCCCCAGGTCCGCCTCGCACAACCCGACGAAGGCCAGGGCTTGCAGGGTCATCCCCGCCGCGACCCCTCGACCCCGGCCCGCCGCCACCTCGGACCGGCTGATCCAGGTGACCCCGGCGACGAATACCCCGAGCGACCCGGCGACCAACCACCCCGACGGCCCGCCCAGGTCGGCCGCCTGGCTCATCCCGAGGAGGAAGTTCAAGGACCGACAAGCCCCCATCGCCTGGGGCCCGAGCGGGGTCCGCTTCAACCCGGCGTCGTACCCCAGGACGCAGGCCGCCAGCGCCAGGGCGACGACAAAGCTCGCCGACGACCCCGACAGCGCGGCCAGGGCCGGCCCCAGGACCAGCGCGATCCCCCCCGCCCAGGCCGCCAGCCGCCGCGAGACGCGACCGGACGGGAGCGGTCGGCCCGGCCGCTCGCGCCGGTCGATCTCGTGATCGAAGACGTCGTTGAGGACGATCCCGCCCGCGTAGGTCGCCACCGACGCCCCGACCAGCGGGAGCCATCGGCCGGGCTCGGCCAGGGTGCCGGTCGCCAGGAGCCAGCCGGCGAGGCTGTCGGCGGCGGCCGTGAACAGGTTGGGCAGGCGGACCAGTTGCAAGTACGGTTTGAGGGCCATGTCGTCAGGCCGCCGACGGCGACGCGACGAGCGGCCGGAGGAAGTCCATCGCCCCCCGGGCCGCGTCGTCGGGGTCGTCGATGTTGGGGTACAGCTCGACCGTCAGCCAGCCGTCGTAGCCGGTCGCCCCGATCGCGTTGAGGACGGCGGGGAAGTCGATCGCCCCCCGGCCGGGGACCAGGTGGTGATGGACCCGGGTGGCGGCGATGTCTTCGAAGTGGTAGTGCCGGGCGTGCGGGGCCATCCGGGCGATCGAGCGCGGGAGGTCCTCGCCCACGCAGAAAGCGTGGCCCACGTCGAAGTTCAGGCCGATCGACGGCGCGTCGAGCCGGTCGGCGACTTCGAGGTACTGCTCGGTCGTCTCGATCAACAGGTGCGGCTCGGGCTCGATCAGGATCATCACGCCGAGCTTGTGGGCGTGCTCGGCCAGCGGCTTGAGCCCCTCGACGAACAGGTCGACCGCCCGGTCGCGCGACTGGCCGGGGGCCATCGGCCCGCCCGGCTCGGTCGTGATGTGCGGCGCGCCCAGCTCGGCGCAAAGGTCGAGGGCCCGGCGGGTGTGGTCGATCCGGACCCGTCGATAGGCCGGATCGGCCTCGATATACGACGGGTGGAGGTAGGGATGGCGATGGTCGTTGATCGCGTTCATCATGAACGCATTCACGTTCGAGAACGCCAGGCCGTTCCGTTCCATCGCCGCCCGGATGCCCCGCTTCGCCCCTTCGAGCAGGCCCGAGGGCCAGGCATGGGGGACGTCGGCCATCAGTTCGAGCCCCTCGTAGCCCAGGGCCGCGATCCGCGCCGCCGCCTCGTCGAAGGGGAACTTCATGAAGGCGTTGGTGCTGAAGGCGAGGCGCATCGGGGCCCTCGACGGGTTATTCGTCGAGACTCGTCAGGAAGGTGGGGGTCGAGGAGCGGTGAAACGCGGGGCCGATCGGGGACGAGGGGGAAGCCCGATCGATCAATCTCGTCCACCCTTCGGGGCCTCTCTGCTAGCATGACCAATGCCAAACGAGTCGATGGAAGCCAGCACGGCCATCGCCCATTTCTTGTCCTCGGAAGGGCCGGGACGCAAGGCCACGAACAAGCACGAGGCACCGATGACGGCGAGCCCGATCAGCACGGTCGCGAGGATCAACAACTCCTTGCGCCTCTCGTGGTCTTCCGCCTTTTCCAGGCGTTTTATCCGGGCGTCTTCTTCATTTCGCGACTCGCGGGACTGGAGGTGGAAATACTGGGAAACCTGCTTGAGGTCGAGGGAAGAGATCGGGGTTCGCCCGGCGGCGGCCTTCCTCGCGGGTTCCGAGCTTTCGCCTTCCATCAACGCCGCTCCCGCGATCGAACAACATCCTCAGGGATTGATGATTTCCTGTTCGATCTCGCCGTCGGCGTCGAGGACGGCGATCCGTTTCCCCTCGGCCTCGGCCCTGACGGCGGCGTCATAAAGGATGATGGCCCGCGTGAGCAATTCCTCCGAGGGTTGGCCCTTGGCGACGACGAGACGATCGACGATCTCGACCGCTCGACCCGGCAACTCCACGGTCAGCCGTTCTTGGCGGAACGCCCGGGGGCGCGGCCAGGTTTCCGGGCGAGCGGCTCGTTCCGCCGGCGCGGCGGACGACTCGGCGGCGGAAGGCGAGGGAGCCGGTTCGCTCATCGGCCAACCTCCATCTCAACGGATCGAGGGCGAATGATCCGGGCAAGCTCGGGAGGCAAGACTGCGTCAATCGGACGACTCGTCGATTATGACCCAAGCTCGGCCCGGGTTCAACCTCCCGGAATCTCCCGGGGAGGGGCCGGTTGACTCGGCCCTCGGGATGTTTTATCCCGGGAGTGTCCCGGATGCTCCCGGGCCGGGCGTCGGGCCGAGGCGCCCTCGCCGATCGCTCGTCGCCCCGAACTCTCGGAGGCTCGCCCATGCGCCGCACGATCGCCGCCACCTGGTTGACCCTGGCCCTGGCCTCGACCGCCCTCGGCCAGGGCATCCCGGACACGATCGTCGTCGACGGCGTCCCCGAAGTCCCGGGGGACTTGGCGACCCTCTTGAAGAAGTACCAGGAAGGCCGCTCGGCCGGCTTCCAGGACTGGGCCGGCGGTCGCCGCGAGATCCTGTTCTTGACCCGGGCGGCCGACACCAACCAGGTCTTCGCGGCGGCCACGCCCGGCGGCGACAAGAAGCCGGTGACGACCTTGAAGGATCGCGTCGGCTCGGCGGCGAATCGGCCGGGCTCCGACGAAGTCCTGGTGACGACCGACGAGGGCGGCGCCGAGAACTATCAGATCCTGGTGGTCGACCCGGCCAAGGGGACTTCGCGGCGATTGACCGACGGCAAGTCGCGCAACCTCGGCCCCCGGTGGTCGCGGTCGGGCAAGCTCCTCGCCTGGAGCGGCAACTCCCGGAATGGCAAGGACATGGACTTGCACGTGATGGACCCGGACCGTCCCGGGTCGGACCGGATCGTCAAGCCGGTGGCCGGGTCGTGGAGCGTCGCCGACTGGTCGCCGGACGACGGCCGGCTCGCCGCGGTCGAGGCGGTCTCGGCCAACGAGTCCTACGTCCACGTCGTCGAACTCGCCACCGGCCAATCGGTCGCCGTGACCCCCCGGCCCGAGGCCGGCGGCCCGACCGTGTCGCGGGGCGACGTCCGGTTCTCGAAGGACGGCGGCTCGATCTTCTGGACCAGCGACGCCGCCGACGAGTTCCTCCGCCTGGCCCGCCACGACCTCGCCACCGGCGCCGACGCGATCCTGACCGGGCAGATCCCCTGGGACGTCGAGGGGTACGACCTCGCCGACGACGGCCGGACGATCGCCCTGACGGCCAACGAGGACGGGATTTCCCGGCTCCACGTCCTCGACGCCGCCACCGGGCGGGAGCAGCCCGCCCCCCGGTTGCCGGTCGGCCAGGTCGGCTCGCCGAAGTTCCGCCCGGGGACCCGGGAATGCGCCTTCTCGCTCTCGTCGGCCCGGACTCCCGCCGACGTCTACTCCGTCGACCTCGACTCCGGGGTCCTGGTCCGCTGGACCACCAGTGATACCGGCGGCGTCGACCCGTCGCGGTTCGCCGAGCCCGAGCTGATTCGCTACAAGTCGTTCGACGGCCGGACGATCCCGGCGTTCGTGTATCGCCCGACCCGGCCGGCGAACCGCCCTCGTCCCGTCGTCATCGACATCCACGGCGGCCCGGAAGGGCAGTTCCGCCCAGGCTACCTCGGCCGGGCCAACGCCCTGATCGAGGAGCTGGGGATCGTCGTGATCCACCCCAACGTCCGGGGCTCGACCGGCTACGGCAAGACGTACCTTAAGCTCGACAACGGCAGGCTCCGCGAAGACTCCGTCAAGGACATCGGCGCCCTCCTCGACTGGATCGACCGCCAGCCCGACCTCGACAAGTCGCGGGTGGCGGTGCAGGGGGGTTCCTACGGCGGTTACATGTGCCTGGCGACGATGACCCACTACAACGACCGGCTCAAGGCGGGCATCGACGTCGTCGGGATCTGCAACTTCGTGGGCTTCTTGAAGAACACCTCCGAGTACCGCCGCGACCTCCGCCGGGTCGAGTACGGCGACGAGCGCGACCCGGCGATGGCCTCATTCCTCGAACAAATCTCGCCGCTGACCTCGGCCGACCGGATCACCCGGCCGATGCTGGTCGTCCACGGCCGGAACGACCCGAGGGTCCCGGTGACCGAGTCCGAGCAGATCGTCGCCAAGGTCCGCAAGGGGGGCGGCCCGGTCTGGTACGTCGTCGCCAAGAACGAGGGGCACGGCTTCGCCAAGAAGCCCAACCAGGACTTCCAGCAGGCCGTGCAGGTGGCCTTCCTCCGCCAGTATCTCGTCGGCCCCTGACCCGCCGGGGGCGAGGCGTCCCGGGGACATTTGTCGGATTGGTGGCCAGGCCTACCCCCGGGCGCGTATAATGGCGGGACGACACATCGACCGGGCTCGCGATTCGCCGAGGGAGCACGCGCCATGGCTTCGGGCACGCAACAGCAGCAGATGCACGGGAAGCGGCTGGATTACGAGCAGTTCATCGACTACCAGCTCGGCCGGACCCAGGCCAAGATCCGGGCGACCGACATCCTGATCGCGTGCCTGACGCTCGCCACGGCGGCCTTGGTCGTCTTGTTCGTCGAGGTCGTCCTCGACCACGCCTTCGGGCTCCCGGTCTGGTTCCGCCGGCTGGCGTTGCTGGTCGGCTTCGGCGGGGCGGCCACCTACGCCGGGTTCCGGATCGCCCGGCCGATGCTCCGCCGGGTCAACGGGTTCTACGCCGCCCGGACGATCGAGCAGACCGACCCGACGTTCAAGAACAGCCTGATCAACTATCTCGACCTCCGCCAGCACCGCGAGCTGTTGCCCAAGCGGGTCCTGCTGACGATCGAGGCCAAGGCCGTCGGCGACCTGACCCGGATCGAGCTCGACAACGTGGTCAACCAGCGGCGGGTCCTCCACACCTGGTACGCCTTGATGGCCGTGACGATGGTCATCTTCCTGTACCACGCCGTCGCCCCCAAGAGCGTCTTCGACTCGGCCAAGCGGGCGTTCCTGGCCGACGTCGTCCGCCCGACCGACACCCGGCTCGACGCCATCAAGCCGGGCTTCGACCCCGAGCTGTCCGAGGTCGTCGCCGGCCGGCCGGTCGAGTTCTCGGTCGAGACCAAGGGGGTCCGGCCCGAGAAGGTGACGCTGCATTACAGCGTCGACGGCGGCAACTTCTTCCTCGCCCAGGACTTCGCCCCCGGCAAGAACGCCTACGACCCCTGGCAGACGATGCTCCGCAACGTCCAGCAGGGGATCGACTATTACATCACCGCCGGCGACGCCGAGTCCGACCGCTACCATGTCAAGGTCCTCCCCGCGCCGATGGTCACCCAGGTGGCGGTCGACTACGCCTTCCCCGCCTACACCGGCGTCCCCGCCCGCGCGGGCGTCTCGGGGGGCGCGGTGGACGCGATCGAGGGGACCACGGTCACCGTCCACGCCCGGACCAACCAGCCGGCCCGGACCGGCCACCTCGACTTCGGCAAGCAACGGCTGATGGCGATGGCTATCGACGGCGAAGACGCCCAGAAGCTCACCGGCAAGTTCCGGGTCGACGCCGACGGCTCGTACACGATCAAGTTCCAGACCACCGGCGGCCAGATGAACCTGGACCCGGTCGTCTTCGACATCCACGCCACCAAGGACGCCCCCCCGTCCGTCAAGTTCCGCGCCCCCGCCCCCCGGATCAAGCTGCCGAGCAACGCCAAGGTCGACCTCCAGGTCGAGGCCCTCGACGACTTCGGCGTCAAGTCCCTCAACCTGACCGTCACCCAGGGGTCCGAGGTCCTCGAATCGGAAGACCTCCTCGAGAACAAGAAGCCCGAGCGCAAGTTCGTCGGGGTCAAGACCCTCGACCTGGCCCGGATGAAGCTCAAGCCCGGCGCGCAGGTCGAGTACTGGCTCGTCGCCCGCGACACCAAGGAGCCGACCGCCAACTCCGCCCGGACCGAGAAGCAGGTCATCGAGATCATCGCCCCCCTGCCGGAGCGGGAACTGGCCAAGCTCCAGGACCAGATGCGGAAGGACAACCCGCCGCCCCCGCCCGAGGACGGCGCCCGGAAGCCCGACGAGCAGGTCGCCCAAGGCGACGACAACAACGCCCCGCAACCCAAAGACCGCGCCCCGGGCCGGGGGAACGACGCGCCCGACGATCGCAAGCTCGCGATGGCCGATCCCAAGCCCGAGGAAGACGTCCGCCCCCCCGCCGACAAGGACCCCCAGCCCGAGAACGAGCCCACCCCCGAGCAACGCCGCAAGCTCGAAGAACTCGCCCGGAAGTTCGGACTCGACAAGCCCAACCCCGCCGCCCCGAATCCGCCCGACACCAACGACAACCGCGAAGGCAACCCGCCCCCGGCCGGCGGCGCCCCCAACGCGCCGCCCCCGGCCGCCAACCCCCGGAACGCCACGCCCCCCGGCGCCGGCGCCAACCCGCCCCGAGAGGTCGCCAACGGGGGCGGCAACCCGCCCCAACCTCAGGGGAGCCCGAACGCCGGGCCGGCCACCCCGAACAACGGCGGCCCGCGAAAGCCGAGCAACGGCCCCTCGCCCGACGTGTCGCGGGCGAACCCGAACCAGCCGCCCGGCACCCCGCCGCCCGCCGGCGCCGATGCCCCCCGGGAGCCGGGCCGGCCCAACGACGTCAGGACCGGCGAGCGGAATCCGAGCCAGCCTTCGACCACGCCGCCCGCCGGCCCGAACCCAGCCCGCCCCCAGGCGACCGGCCCCAACTCCGGATCGAGCCCGCCAGCTTCCTCCTCGAACGCGGCCCGGCGCGACCCCACCAAGCCGGAACCCGGCCAGTCCGCCGCCGGGACGAACGGCGAAGCCAAGCCCGGCGAATCGCCCCGGAAGCCCGACCCGTCGACCCCGAAGAACGCCGGCGACAATCCTCCAGGAACCGGCCCGAACACCCCGAAAGCCGGCCCCAATCCCACCGGCGACGCCCGGCCTCAGCCCAAGGGCGAGCCGACCAAGCCCCAGACCACCCCGGACAATCCCGCTCGGGCCGGCGGCGACCCGAACAACTCCAACCCGCCCACGGGTGGGGCCAAGACCGAACCCACCAAGCCCGGCGACACCAAGCCGGACGCCAACCCGTCCGCCCCCAATGGTCCGGCCGAAGCTCGCCCGAACCCCTCCGGCCCCGGCAATAAGCCGGCCGAGCCGGTCAAGCCGAATCCCGGCTCGCCCAAACCCTCCAGCCCGACCGGCGGGACGGCCGGGGACAGCAAGGCATCCGACGCCAAGGGCAACGATCCGACCAGGCCGGGCCAGCCGATCAAGCCCGTCAACGAAAATCAGCCCGGCGCCCCCAACGCGAACGAACCGGCCTCCGCGACCAACCCGCCGACCCCTGGCACTCCCCCCCAGAAGCCGACCGACCCGATCAAACCCGCTCCCGGCGCGCGGCCCGGCACGACCAACCCTCCCGGCGAGAAGGAGGGCACCACTCCGCCCGCCAACGGGGCTCCCAACGATCCGACCAAGCCGGGCGAGCCGGCCAAGCCCACTTCCGGCCCGCGGCCCGGCGCCGCCAATCCGGGCCCCGGGACGTCGGCCAACGAACCTCCGCCCGCCGGCAATCCGCCCCAGAAGCCGACCGACGCGACCGGGCCCACCCCGAGGCAGTCGGACGGGGCCAATCCGCCCGCCGGCGGCAAGACCGCCGAGCCGGCCAAGGCGACCGACCCGGCCAAGCCCACCGCCGACCGATCGGGGACCACGCCGCCCGCGCCGAACTCGCCCGGGGCGATGAAACCGGCCGGCCCCAAGCCCGACCCGACCCGGCCCAACGGCGACCCGGCCGGCCCCGACGCCTCGACCGGGGCCAAACCCGACCCCGCCAAACCCCCCGGCGGCGGCGAACCTAGCGGCGGGTCGGCCGACCCTTCCCATCCCAACGGCGGCAAGCCCGGCACCAAATCCAACGAGCCCCAGAAGTCGCCCGGAGGCGGGAATTCGCCGGCCACCAAGCCCGAACCCACCAAGACGGACGCCTCGAAGCCCGGCCCGAACCGTTCCAATCCCAGCACGCCCAGGCCGGGCGAAGGCCCATCCCCCGAATCCCCCAAGTCCAACCTCGGGGCCCCCAAGGCCGAGGGCTCGCCTTCCGGCCCCAAGCCCGATGGCGACCGACCGGGCGAGCCCGGCTCGCAGCCCAACGCCGACCAGCCCACCGACGAGCAGGTCAAGCCCGGCACCGCCGACCGGGCCCCGACGAAGGGGGAAACGGCCAAGGACGCCCCCGGCTTGACCAGCCCCGCCGGCCTCACCAGCCCCGCCGGCCTCCGGCCTGGCTCCGAGACCGGCAAGCCCGGCCCGGCCGACTCGAAATCCAACCCGCCCGGCGACGGCCCACCCTCCGGCCCGAAAACCCCGAAACCCGGGAAACCGTCCCCGAACGCCCCCGAAGGGGCCCCGCCCGGCGAGAAAAACTCGGACTCCGGCCCGCCCCCCACCGGCGGCCAGCCGGACAAGGATCAGTCCACCCCGCCTGGCGGGAGCAAGCCGGTCCAGGCCCCCCCCGGGACCATCCCGCCCCCCGACGCCCGGCCCGACCCGGCGAACTCCGCTTCCCCTGCGCCGAGCGACTCCGCGAAACCCAAACCCTCGAAGTCCGGCCCCTCGCCGTCGTCCTCGGCCGAAGCCCCGAAGTCGAACCAGCCGCCCGACCCCAATCACCAGTCGTCCAATCCCGGGAACAACAACGGCCCCAAGAAGCCCGACGAGCCTGCCGGTGGCCAGCCTCCCCAGGACCAGCCGGCCAACTCCCAAGGCAAGCCCCCGGAGCCTGGCCAAAATCCGGCCCAGGCGAAGGGCGAAGGCCCGGGCAAGGGGGAAGGCGGTGGAGCAGGCAAGGGCGAAGGCCAGCCCGGCGGCAATGAGCCGGAGACCGGATCGGCCAAGGGGACCCAGCCCGGCGGGACCCAGCCCGGCGGAAGCCAGTCGGGAGCCGGTACCCCCGGCGCCAAGCTGGGGGGAAACAAATCCGGCTCGAAGCCCGGCGGGAGTCCCTCCGGCGGGGCCGTCTCCAAGGGAGGCGCGCCGGGTCAGGGGCCGGTGGCTCAACCTGGCAACGGCGGCCAAGGCGGCGGCAACCAGCCGAGCCCGGCCGACGGCCAGGGGCCGGACAAGGGTGAGTCCGACCGGCCGGGCAACCCCGGCAAGCTCGCCAACGGCGGCGGTGGTCGCCCCGGGGCCACCCCGCCCCCGAGGGCGTCCCAGGACGAGGCCCAGCCCTTGCCGCCCGCCGCGAAGCCACCGACGAACGGCGACCCGTCGATCGCCCCCGACGTCCCCCAGTCGGACCTGGTCATCCGCAAGATCCAGGACCTGATCCGCGAGGACAAGTTCACCCCCGACGTCGAGAAGCAGCTCGGGATGACCAAGGACGAGGCCGAGCAGTTCGTCAAGCCGTTCGAGAAGAAGGCCAAGCCCGTCGGCCCCGTCGGGCCCGGCCGCGAGATCAAGGTCAAGCCGGGCGAGGACAAGGTCATCGACCCCAACTACAAGGCCCCCGACCTGCCCACCTCGGCCATCGTCAGCCAGCGCAACACCCGGACCGGCACCACGTTGACCACCGACGGCATGAGCGGCCTGACCGAAGGGAACCGCTCGGCCCCGCCGCCCGAATTGCGGCGCCAGTGGGAGGCGTTCCGCAAGAGCTTGTCGGCGGGCAAGCCCGCGGGCCGGTGAGTCGATCCTCGCGGCGGGCTTGACCTTGCCGCCCCGCCGATTACGCTTTCCTTGAGCCGCCGACGGCCCGACCGGGGCCGTCGGCGGCCCCGATTACCGCAGAGGCAACGCCATTTCGCCGAGGTCGGTCCCCTCCCATGCTCCAACCGCTCGCCCTGCCGCGTCGCTATCTGACGGCCTTCGATCCCCAGGACCTGCCCCACCACTTCGCCGACGTCCTGGTCATCGGCGGCGGCCTCGCCGGCCTCCGCGCCGCCCTCGGGGTCCCCGAGGCGCTCCGGTGCCTGGTCGTCACCAAGGACGAGGTCCGGGAAAGCAACTCCAACTACGCCCAGGGCGGGATCGCCGGCGTCCTCGACCCCGAGGACCACTTCGCCGACCACATCGCCGACACCCTCGCCGCCGGCAAGGGGCTCTGCGACCCCGAGGTCGTCGAGCTGATGGTCCGCGAGGCCCCCCGGCGGATCGGCGAGCTGATCGAGTGGGGCACCGAGTTCGACCAGGTCGACGGCCACGTCGCCCTGACCCGCGAGGGGGGGCATTCGCACCCCCGGATCGTCCATGCCCTCGGCGACGCCACCGGCCGCGAGGTCATGCGGGCCGTGATCGCCAAGGTCCGCGACCGCCGGAACGTCCGGATCTGGCAGAACAGCTTCACCATCGACCTCGTCACCCACGAGGGGCGATGCCGGGGCGCCCTGGTCTGGGACCGCCGCCGGGGCCCTTCGCTGATCTGGGCCCGGGCCACCGTCCTGGCCACCGGCGGCGCGGGGCAACTGTTCCGCGAGACGACCAACCCGCCCATCGCCACCGCCGACGGCCACGCCCTCGCCTACCGGGCCGGGGCCGAGGTCCGCGACATGGAATTCATGCAGTTCCACCCCACCGTCCTGTACATCGCCGGCTCGTCCCGCCACCTGATCACCGAGGCGATCCGGGGCGAAGGGGCCTACCTCCGCGACCGCGACGGCCGCCGCTTCATGCCCGACTACCACCCGGCCGCCGAGCTTGCCCCCCGCGACGACGTGTCCCGGGCCATCGTGACCCAGATGGTCAAGACCCAGCATCCCAACGTCTACCTCGACCTGTCCCACCTCGACCCGGCCTATATCCGCGACCGCTTCCCCGGGATGGACGCCCTCTGCCGGGGGTTCGACCTCGACTTCACCCGCGAATTGATCCCCGTCCGCCCCGGGGCCCATTACATGGTCGGCGGCGTCACCGTCGACCCCGACGCCCGGACCACCCTGCCCGGCCTCTGGGCGGCCGGCGAGGTCACCAGCTCCGGTCTCCACGGCGCCAACCGGCTGGCCTCCAACAGCCTGCTCGAAGGCCTGGTCCACGGCGCCCGGGCCGCCGAGGACATCGCCCGCGACCTGGCCCGGTCCGGCCCGAACCGGCTCGAAGTCCCCCCGGTCGCCAGCGAGATGGAGCCCCCCGCGAGCCGGGTCCCGCTCGACCCGGCCGACATCCGCGCCTCGCTCCGGGCCCTGATGTGGCGGTCCGTCGGCATCAATCGCGACGCCCGGGGGCTGGCCGAGGCCGCCGATCAGGTCGATTTCTGGTGCCGATACGCCCTCAACCACGTCTTCGACTCGCCGACCGGCTGGACCCTCCAGAACATGCTCACCGTCGCCCGGCTCATGATCGCCGCCGCCGCCGATCGCGAGGAATCCCGAGGGGTCCACACCCGGAGCGACTTCCCCGATCCCGACCCCGCCTGGGCCCGCCACATCGCGCTGCGTCGCCCCCCCCTGGCCGCCGAACTCGCCGAGGCCGAGGCGTTGGCGCTGGCCTGATCGACCTCTTATGATGGGGCCCGGCCCACCCCCGGCACCCGTCACCCGTCGAAGGCCCCCCGCGATGATCCCCGGCCTCCCCGCGCTCGAATCGATCCTGGCCGGTTGCGGCGTCCCCCTCGACCGCGCCCAGCTCGACCAGCTCTGGGCCTATCACCGGATGCTCCGCTCGGCCAACGCCGAGCTGAACATGACCCGCATCCACAACTTCGAGAACATGGTCCTCAAACATTACGTCGACAGCCTGCTCGTCCTCAAGTATGTCGAGATCCCCTCGCCGCTGGTCGACATGGGGTCGGGGCCGGGGCTGCCCGGCGTCCCGCTCAAGATCGCCCGGCCTGGGGTTGAGATGATCCTGGCCGAGCCCCGGGGCGGCCGCGCCGAGTTCCTGGCCGAGGTGGTCGCCCGGCTCAAGCTCGAAGGGGTCGAGGTGTTCGCCGGCAAGGTCAACTCCCAGTTCCCCAAGCGGGTCCGGGGCGTCATCACCCGGGCCGTCGCGGCGATCCCCGAGACCCTGACCCGGGTGGCGGCCTGCCTCGAACCGGGCGGGCGGATGATCTTCATGAAGGGGCCCGACTGCGACGCCGAGGTCGCCGAGGCCGGCGAGTCGCACGCCTCGTCGTTCCGGCTCGTGGCCGACCACCACTATCAGATCCCCGGGACGCCGCACGACCGCCGGGTCGTCGTCTACGAGCGGCTCGAAGGCGAGGCGCCCGAGGAAGGGGCCGGGCCGGCCTACGCCGGCCACGTCCGCGAGGTCGCCAGCGAGGCCAACCCGACTTACAAACTCGCCCTCGACCTGCTCACCGGCCGGGGCATCCGCAAGCACGGCCGGGCCCTGATCGCCGGCGCCCGGGTCGTCGCCGAGGTCCTCGACCGCCACGCCGACCGGGTCGAAGGCTGGCTGACCGACTCCCGAGGCCCCGAGCCCCCCGAAGGGGCCGCCCGGCCCACCTGGTTCCGCCTGGCCGACGCGCTGTTCCGGGCCCTCGACGTCGCCGGGACCCGGTCGCCGCTGCTCCTGGTCCGCGTCCCCGAGCTGCCCGCCTGGTCGCCCGACGCCCCGTGGCCCGACGGCTGCACCCTGTTCGTCCCGTTCCAGGACCCCGAGAACGTGGGGGCCGTGATCCGCTCGGCCGCCGCGTTCGGGGCCGCCCGGGTCGTCCTGCTCCGCGAGGCCGCCCACCCCTTCCACCCCAAGGCCGCCCGGGCCGCCGGCTCCGCCCTCTTTCAGGTTCCCCTGGAGCAAGGCCCCTCGATCCGCGATCTCAACTCGATTGAAGTCCCCCTGATCGCCCTGTCCGCCGATGGTCCCGAGCTTGCCTCGTCGGGCTTTCCCCAGCAATTCGGCCTGGTCGCCGGGATCGAGGGGCCCGGGCTCCCCGATCACCTCCGGGCCGGCCTGACCCGGCGGATCGCGATGGAGCCCGGGGTCGAGTCCCTCAACGCCGCCACGGCCGCCGCCGTCGCCCTGTATGCCTGGCGACAGGGGAGAGCTGACGGCGGACATCTTGATTCCGCCGATCAAATCTGATTATTGGTGCATGGATTGATCTGCCGACGATTCGGCTCGGATTTCGCTTGCCAGCGAACTTCGGGTCCGGGCTTCCCCTTTACAATCAGGGGAGCAGGGCGCGGTGACCCGCCAACTTGGTCCCTGGCGACGATTTTCCGCGGCGACCGGATCGGGAAGGGGCGATGCGGCGACATGCACAGGATGACTCTGGCCAGGGCCTTGGGGATCGTCGGGGTCCTGGCCGTCGGGTGCGCGGCGATGCGGGCGGCGACTTATGAGGGGGAACGGCTGGTCTTCGCGCTGGTCTTGGGCGTGCACGCCCTCGGGTTGCTCGGGACGATCTTGCGGCGAGCCCGCGACCCGGCCTGGCTGGGTTTCTCCCTCCTGGGAGGGCTGGTGTTCGTCGTGATCACGACCGACTGGTTCGACGGCCGGAGCGGCCACAACTCGTTGCCGATCTCGGGGCTGGCCGAGGCGGCCTACAAGATCCCCCACCCGCCCCCGGAGGTCCCCATCGTCGACGGGGTCCGCCTGGTCACCGAGCCCGACAAGGTGTCCGCCAGCGACCGGGCGCTCAAGGCTTTCGAGCAGCACAAGATCCGCCTCGAAGAGTACAGCGAACGGCTCCGCCACGTTGGCGCGATGGCCGACCTCCTCTTCAGCGTGGTGGCGGCCCTGGCCGGCGTCGCGCTCGGCCCCTGGCTCGCCCCGGTCCCGACGCCTCCCATCCCCGCCGGTGAGGGGCCGGATTGTTGAGGCGGAAACACCACCACCCCGCCGGGCCGGTGGCTCGTCGGGGTGGTGGGATGATCCGCGGGGAAGATGAATCGGCGGGTCGTCGGATGATCGAAGAGGAATCGCCGCGGAGGAACGAAAATGATGGGAGATGATGAGGGGCAACGGCCCGGCCATCGCTGGCCCTCGCCGGGGCGTCGAGGAAGTTGGTCACAGGCCCGGTGCCGCGGCTGGGCCTCCGCCACGTCGGGAATCGTCCTCCCGCCGGGGGCCATCGGGGAGCCGGGACGATCGTGGAAGTTTCCAAGGGAGTGGGACCTGCGAGCCGACGGGGAACGACGAGCGGGTCCTACCTCGCCATTCCCCGCCGGCGCGGGCCCGCGGGGGGGGCTCGCGGTGTATCGCCCTAACGGATCGCGCCGTTGAGGCCCTCCGGGAAGAAGCCGCCTCCGCCTTCTCGCCGGAGATAAAGGGTCTCCAGGACCGGATTGGTGGACCGTTCGCCGTCGCCGGGGGACCTGTCCCAGGTCCCGCCCCGGGACGATTCGCGGAAGGCCGTGATCCGGGCCGCCTCGTCGAACAAGCCCCGGGTCGCCATGAGGGCCCGGACCTCGCCGGCGTGGTACGCTTCCACGGACAGGATGCCGGCCGCGGCGTCGAGGGGGGCCCGATTCTTGAGTCGCCGGGTCGCGCCATGATAAGCGGCGACGCCGACATCCTCGAACAAGAACGCCCCGATCAAGAAGGCGTCCTCGTCGGCGAACGGGTCAAACCCGGCCCCGAGGCCCGCCAGCGCCGCGACTTCCCGGAAACTGTCGAGGAGGTCGATCGCCGGCCGGGCGACCGACGGGACCATCCCTCCATCGAGCGCCTTGCGGAGGAACTGGACGTGGGCCCGCTCGTCGGCGGCCGCCTCGTTGGCGTAAGCGACGATCCCGGGCGTCGCGAACCGGACCCGGGGATCGTCCTTGACGATCAAGCCGCCGGGCGGCCCGGTCGCCCCGGAGGTGTTCACGCCCCATTGCTCGATGCCGACCCCGGACACGGCGAGGGTGTAATACTCGGCCACCAGGTATTCGAGGTTCAGGGCGAAATTCAGGATCGCGGCGTCGTCGGCCATCCCTGGATCGGCCTCGACCTCCCCACCGACGGTCGCCAGCCCGGCCGCCCCGGCGCCAACTGTCAAGTTCCGGATCAGGAACTCGCGGCGATACCGGAAGAGGCGTTCGACCGGGCTCCCGACATCGGTGTTAATTCTTTCGCAGATCACGACCCAACTCCTCCCGACGAAACCCGGATGAATTGGCCCGCGCGAGGCGAGGCGACCGGTCGTCGTCCGGCGTTATTTGCAGTCGACGCCCAGGACTTTCGCCAGCCTGGCCGAAGCGGCGGCGGCCTCGGCCCGGGCGGTTTTCGATTGGCGGGCCGCCGCCGCGACCCCGCCGATCATCAGGATGACCAGGGCCGCGAGCAGGAGCGGCACGGCCCCGGCCCGGATCATCGCCGCCGAGCCCTGAACGACCCTCGACAATTCGACCGCCCGGGGGGCCCATCGGGCTAGGGTGGCGAAGTCGCCGGCGTGGGCGAGCGTCATGGATTCGGCCGTCGCCTCGGCGAGCAACCCCGAGGACGCGGCCCCCGCCCGGTCTTCGCCGAGGAAATACAGGAGGAAGGCGACCCCCAGGCCGACGCCCCGGCGGTCGAGCCGGTCGCGGAGCAGGCGGCGGGCCCGGACCAGGCGGACCTTGACGGTCCCCACCGGGCAGCCCAGCCGCCGCGCCGCCTCGTCGTGCGTCAAGCCTTCGAGGTAGCAGAGCGCCAAGGGCCGGGCATAGGTGTCGGGGAGCTGGTCCAGCTCGTCGCGGACGACCCGGCGGACCTCGAAAAGGCCGCCGTCGCGCTCCTCGGCCGGCGTCCGCGCCTCGGCCCATCGCCGCTCTCGCTCGGCCTGCCGGGTCGACCGCCGGCGCGAGCGGGCCGCGACCCGCCGGGCCACGCCCACGAGCCAGGGGCCGAGCAATTCCGGGTCGCGGATCGAGGGGGCCTTGCGGATCAGGATCAGGAACGTGGCCTGGAAGGCGTCCTCCGCCTCGTGGGAGTCGTGGAGCATCCGCCGGCAGGTCCGCAAGACTGCCGGACCGTGGCGAACGACCAGGTCGCGGAACGCCGCCGGGTCGCGGCCGACGACGTAGGTTTCGATCAACCGGCTGTCGATCATCCGCCGCCTCCCCGCCTTCATTGTTCCCGCGGTGTCCGCCGGCCGCTCGACCCGGGGTCCTTCGCGTGCCGACCGGATAGACTGCCCGCCGGGGCCACCAAAGGTTCACCTTTTCCCAAAATAATCCAAGAGTCGCCGCAACTCCAGTCATCGCGGTGGTTTTAGGCCACCGGGCCGGGCATCCGGGCGGGTCGCGCCCGGAGAGGCACTTGCATGGGACGGCCCGTGCGTGGCACTCTGGGATGCACCCCCGGGGTCGGAACGCCGAGCGGCTCATGTTGCAAGGTTAGGCCACTTTCACCGGGAGTGACTCGATGCGATCGCCCGGGCGCGGATTCACCCTGGTCGAGCTCCTGGTCGCGGTGGCGATCATCGCCGTCTTGATCGCGCTCCTGTTGCCGGCCGTCCAGGCGGCCCGCGAGGCGGCCCGACGCATCCAATGCGCGAGCAACCTCAAGCAGATCGCCCTGGCCATGACCCAGTACCACGACGTCCACGGGACCTTCCCGCCCGGCAAGAAGGGGTGTTGCTGGGGGACCTGGCTCGTCTCCATCCTCCCCCAGATCGAGCAGCAGCCGCTCTACAACGCCTGGAACTGGGCGGGCAACAACTCCCCGAGGATGCCCGCGGGCTTCGACATGGACCTCCGCTACTTCGGTGCCGCCAACCGGACGGTGACCTCGACGCGGATTGCCCTCTACCTGTGCCCGAGCGACGGGACCAACGCGCCGATCTCGGTGACGACGGGAGGGGTTTCCCTGGCCTGCACCTCGCAGAATTACGCGGCCAACTTCGGCAACACGCTCCAGAACCAGTTGGACCTCCCCGGCAATCGGTTCCTGGGGGCCCCGTTCTCGGACATCGGGTCGCCGATCGCCGACCATTCGCTCCCGACCCGGCCGACGGCCTCGTTCCGCGACCTGTTGGACGGGGCGAGCAACACCATGCTGGCCACCGAGGTGGTGGTCGGCCAGGGGGCCGACCTCCGGGGGTTCTCCTGGTGGGGCGACGCGGCGGGCTTCGAGACGTACCTCCGGCCCAACGCCGCCGAGCCCGACATCCTGGCCGAGTCCGACTATTGCCTGAACCGCCCGCCCAATCCCCCCTGCGCCGGATCGACCCCGGCCTTGACCGACAACTACGCCGCCCGGAGCCGGCATCCCGGGGGCGTGGGCGTGGCCCTCGCCGACGGCTCGGTCCGGTTTATTAAAGACTCGGTGGCCCTCCCGACCTGGCGGTCCCTGAGCACGACCAAGGGGGGCGACTATGGGGGCGGTTCTTCTTTTTGATCCGGCCGGTCGGTCGCGGCGGATCGAATAAAACGGCGGGCCGGTCGTCAACGTTTGCGGGCCTGGTGGACGAGGTGGGGCAGCTCGGGGAGGATGATCCGGGTCATGGCCAGCTCGACGCCGGCCCGGGAGCCGGGCATGACCAGGACGACCAGCTCGCCCATCAGGCCGCCCACCGCCCGGCTCATGAGGCAGGCGGGGCCGATCTCGGCGTAGCTGAGCATCCGGAACAGCTCGCCGTACCCGGGCAAGGGTTTGGTCAGGAGGGCCGACACGGTCTCGAACGTTTGGTCGCGCGGGCTGATCCCGGTCCCGCCGGTGACGAGGGCGGCGTGGAGGTCGTCCCGATCGCGGTAGAGTTCCAGGAGCGGGCGCATTTGGTCGGGCTCGTCGGGGACGATGGCCCGCTCGATCACGGCATGGCCGGCTTCCTCGGCCAGCCGGGCGATCAGGGCGCCCGAGGTGTCGGTGGCGACGGTCCGGGTGTCGGAGATGGTGAGGACGGCGATCCGGAAGGTTCGCGGGCCGTCGGCCCGGTGTTGTTCGTCGATTCGGCTCATCCGGCGGCTCCCAGGGTGTAGAATTGGCCGCGACGACAGGGCAAATCGATTGCGGGCGGCCGGGCGTGTTCCCTACAATCCCATTGTCGTCTCGTCGACCCCGTTTCGCGGGGACTCGAGACCGGAGGACAGGTTGCATGCCCCAGGCTATCCGCTTCGCCCGCTCGTCGGCCATCGCCTCGATCCTGATCCTCGCCGGCCCCTGGATTGGCCCGGGCCAGGCCCGGGCCGACCGGATCACCCTCCGAGGGGGGGGCCAGGTGAAGGGGAAGTTGGTCCCGGACCAGGCCCACCCCGGCCGGTTCCTCTTGATCGGCGAGGTCGGCAAGACGCCGATGTCATTCGGGAAGGACCAGATCGCCCAGGTCACGCCCGAGACAGGCCCGCTCGACGATTACCTGCCCCTCCGCGCCAAGGAGCGGGCGACCGCCGAGGCGGACTACGAGCTAGGCGTCTGGTGCGAGGAACACAAGCTGCCCGACCTGGCCCTGGTCCACTTCGAGCAGGCCGTCAAACGCGACAGCACGTTCGGCCCCGCCCATGAAAAGCTCGGCCACGTCGAGCGCGACGGCCGCTGGCTCAACGCCGACGAGTTGCGCGCGGCGCAAGGGCTGGTCAAGTACAAGGGCCGGTGGGTCACGCCCGAAGAGAAGGGACGCAAGGAAGCCCAGGCGGCGACCGTGGTCGAGGGGGCCGGCTGGCTCAAGCGGATCAAGGCGTGGCGCGACGGCTACGTCGACGGCCCCGAAGGGCGGAGCCGCGAGGCCGAGCGGCGATTGCTGGAGATCCGCGAGGTGATCGCCGTCGGCCCGGTGGTCCGGGTCCTCGGCAACGACCCGTTGCCGCCGGTCCGGACCCTGGCCGCGAAAGTCCTGGGGGCGATCCCCGGCCCCGAGGCCGCCTCGGCCCTGGCCGGCCGCCTGCTCGCCGAGACCGAGGAAACCGTCCGGGTCGCGCTCATGGCCGAGATCGCCCGCCGCGAGCCGGCCGACGTCGTCCCCACCCTCACCCGCGCCCTCCGGGCCCCGGCGGCCGAGGTCGTCAATCGGGCGGCCTGGGGCCTGGCCAACCTCAACGTCGTGGCGGCGGTCCCCAAGCTCGTCCCGGCCCTGATCACCGTCGAGACCCGGATGGAGATGACGCCCGGCACCGGCGGCGGCGGTGGTGGCAACGGCTCCATCGGCGCGAGCTTCAACGCCGTGCCCCCCGCGCCCGGTGGGGGCGGCTATGGGATCTACAGCGGTGGCTCCCTGCCGATCCTGACCCCGCCGGCGGTCGGCCCGGGCGTGGTGGCCTTCGGGGCGACCTCGGTCCCCTACGGGGCCCTCAACAGTTCGGGCGTCAACCTGGGCGGGGGCTCGCGAGGCCCGGTCCCCCGGATGGTCACGGTCGAGCACCGGAACGTCGAGGTCCTCGCCGCGCTGGTCAAGCTGACCGGCCGCGACTTCGGCTTCGACATCCCGACCTGGAGGCGGTGGGTGGCCACCTCGTTCCGGGTCGAGCCGGCGACGCCGTCGCGCCGGGTCCCCCAGCCTTGATGACCCGGGACGGCGGTTCCCCTTCGCCACGGAGGAGCGGGCGCGAATCATGGAGGCCGACGACGAGCGCCGCATCTTGATCCGGGTCGTCCGCCAGCGGCTGGAAGCCCTCCGCCGCGCGGGGATCGACCGCATCCCGATGCCCGCCTTGCCATTGCCAGCGTTCCCGACCCGGCCGGCGCCGGTGGCCTCCGCCCGGCCGGTCGCCCCGGTCGCCCCGGTGGTCGACCGGCCCTCGGTGCTGGCCGCCCCGATCGTCGCCCCGCCGATCCCGAGCCGCGCCGGGCGGCCGGCGACCCCACCGCCGGTGGTGGCCTCGCTGTTCGAGGAGCCGGGGCTCGAGATCGTCGTGCCCGCCGCCGACCGGGGGGCGCGCCTGGCCGAGCTGGCCCGGCAGGTCGCCGGCTGCACGCGCTGCGCGGACCTGGCGGCGACCCGGACGCAGACCGTCTTCGGCGAGGGGGATTCCTCCGCCCGCCTGATGTTCGTCGGCGAGGCGCCGGGGGCCGACGAGGACCGGACCGGCCGCCCCTTCATCGGCCGGGCGGGGGCGTTGCTCACCGACATGATCACCAAGGGGATGGGCCTGCCCCGCGAACAGGTCTACATCGCCAACGTCCTGAAGTCGCGCCCGCCCGAGAACCGGCCGCCGCTCCCCGACGAGATCGCCCACTGCCTGCCCTACCTCGAACAGCAGGTCGCGATCATCCGCCCCGAATTCCTCTGCTTGCTCGGCAAGACCGCCGCCTCGGCACTCCTGGAAACCGCGTTGCCGCTGGGGCGGCTCCGGGGCAAGTGGCACCGCTATCGGGGCATCCCCACCATCGTCACCTACCACCCGTCGGCCTTGCTCCGCAACCCGGCCTGGAAGAAGGACGCCTGGGAGGATTTACAAATCCTGATGCAAGCGATGGGCTTGAAGTCGCCGGAGCGGAAGCGGCCCGGTTGACAAGTCAGCCGATCGGGAGGAGTTGGAGCAGGGCGTTCTGGATCTCCTTCATCTTGACCGGCTTGGGCAGGACGACGAGGCGGTCGTCGGTGGGGAGCTTCTTGGCGAGGTAGTGCTGCTTCGGGCCGAGGAGGACGATCGCGGTCAGGTCGTGGCCGTCCTCATGGGCCTTCTCGTGCATGTCGAGGAAGGCGTCGATGGCCTTGGGGCCGAGGCCGTCGGCGTCGAAGAGGACGGCGTCGGGGGGATTCTCCCGGTAGCGCTCGGCCGCGCGCTCGGCGTTGGCGACGAGCAGGACCCGATAGCCCATCTTGGACAGGATCTTGCGGAACGCCTCCTGGACGTCCTCCTGGACCTCGACGCACAACAGCTTCTTGGCGGCGAACGCCTTGACCTCGAACCCATCGGGCCGGAGGGGCTCATCGGCGCCGGGCTCGACCTCGTCGTAATCGGTGGCGAGTACTTCCTCCTCGGAGCCTTCGGGCCGGGGCGCGGCGGGTCGGGGCGCGGGCTCGACCCCGGCGGCGCGGGCGGCGAGGCGTTCGAGGTAGGCTTCGAGGTCGTCGACGACCTGGCCCATGTTCTGGTAGCGCTGCTTGAGGTCGACCTTCATCATCCGCTCGATGATCTCGGTCAACTCGGGGTCGGGGGCGTGCCGCTGTTCGCCCAGCGGCTTGATGCTGTTGATCCCCCGCTTGAGCATCTTCTTGAGCGGGTCGTCGGTCTCGACCTCGGGCAGGGGGAGCTGGCCGGTGAGCATCTGGTAGAACACGCAGCCCAGGAAGAAGATGTCGGACCGGCGGTCCCCCTTGGGGCTCCCGCAGGTCCGTTCCAGGGCCGAGTAGTCGACGGTCCGCTGGCCGTGTGCCGCGGCGGCCTTGCGCTCGTCGTCGATCGTCGCCAGCCCGAAGTCGACGAGCTTGGCCTGGCCGTTGGAGGCGATGAGGATGTTGGTCGCCTTGAGGTCGCGGTGGGTCACGCCCTGGTCGAGCGAGTGCTTCAGGCCGTTGGCCAGCCCCAGCATCAGGGGCAAGGCCTCGGGCGGGGTCAACCGGCCCCTGATCCGGAGGAAGTCGCGGAGGTTGGAGCCTTCGACGAACTCCATGACCATGAAATAGCGCTTGTCCTGCTCGCCGTATTCGTAGATCTGGACGATGTTGGGGTGGACCAGGCGGAGCCCCGACTCGGCTTCCTGGTTGAACCGGGCGATGGCCCCGGCGTCGGACACGAACCGCTGGCGGAGGACCTTGATGGCGACCGACTGGTTGCCGTGGATCTTCCGCCCCCGATAGACGCGGGCGAAGGTCCCCTCGGCGATATGGAAGAGGACCTTGCAGCCGCCGAAGTAGAACCCCCCGGGGTCGCCCTTCTTGAGCTTCTCGAACTGCCAGGCGGTGAGCAGGTCCTTGCGGAGCAGGACCCGGGCGACCGCGTCGGCACTCCCGTCCGCCGCCTCGGACCGGGCCATCTGGGCCTGGTCGCGGGTGATCAGGCCGATCAGCGTGGCCTGTTCGAGCAAGGTTTGGGCGTCGATCTCGATCATGGGAGGAAATTCCTCGGGCCGGCCGCGCGAGTCGGGCCCGCGAGCCCTCCCGCCTTCACCTGGCGGATCTGGATTGGGACGAAGAGGATACCCGAGTCTATCAGGCGATGTGACTCCGAGAACAGCCGTCGACGACCGCGCGTGGCCGCTCGGCCCGGTTGGCGGGGTCGTGGTGATCGGAGATACAGAATCGGGACGGGAGAAAGGTCAGCCCGGCAATGAACGGAGGCCGACGGTCAGGTCGGCCCCGCGACGAATCAATCGCCTGGACAGCTCGGGACTCGGGCGAGGCGAAACGGGTGGGATGACGTCGCGGGCCGGGGACCAGGATCAATACCGGCCGCCGCCGCCGCCATAACCCCCGCCGCCGCTGCTCCGGCCGCCGCCGCCGCCGCTGCTCCGGCCGCCGCCGCCGCCATAGCCGCCACCACCACCGCCGCCGTAGCCGCCACCACCGCCGCCGTAGCCGCCACCGCCGCTGCTCCGGCCGCCGCCGCCGCCACCGTAGCCGCCACCACCGCCGCCCCGGCTGTCGCGCGGCTCGCGCGGGCGGGCCTCGTTGACCGTGAGGTTCCGGCCGTGGAAGTCTTGGCCGTTCAGGGCGTTCGCCGCCTCGTCGGCGCCATCGGACATCTCCACGAAACCGAAGCCCTTGGATCGGTTGGTGTCGCGGTCGATGATGATCTGCGCCGAAAGGACCTCGCCGAACTCGCTGAACAATTCCACCAGGTTGTCTTCGGTCGTGTCGTAGGTCAGGTTGCCGACATAGAGCTTCTTGGGCACTGTCTCTGTCCTCTGCGAAATGGAGCGTTCTGGCGAGGCTAGCGTCCTGGAAACGGCTAATGGAGGACCCGCCAAGAGCGGCTGATTGCAAGCCTAATCCAAACTTCGGAATTTGCCCAGCAAGAAAATGGAAATTTTTCCGGGTTTCTCGCGAGGCCGTTCCCGCCGCCGTTTCCCGTCATTTCCCGCCCGAAACGACCGGGGCGACGGCTTTGGCGGTCCCCGCGGCCGGGCCCGGCGAAGGAAAGCGGCGCGAGAATGGCGAGGCGCCCGCGACGATCAGGGCGATCGCCGGCACGATCGGCGCCCTCATCCGCAGGTCGGTCCAGTAGAGGAGGTGGACCAGGCTCAGCGACGCCAGGCCGGCCACCGCCGCGACCCCCGGCCACCGCCAGCAACCCGGTCGGGCCAGCCCGACGACCAGCCCGACCCAGAGGGGCACGGTCCAGGCGGCGCAGGCCGCCCGGACCGTGGCCGGGTAGACCGCCCCCGCCGGCGCCACCCCCCAGAACCGGCCGAGGCGGGCGATCGAGGCCCGGGCGAACTCCGACGGCCGCTCCCGGGCCATCGCCAGGGCCGACGCCCGGAGCGCGCGGTCGGCCTCGGGCTCGCGCATCCCGGCGGTCGACCGGGACACGGCGGCGAACCAGGCGTCCTGATTCGCGCCCGACCAGACGGCGCCCGGCGGGCCGTCGAGGACATCCGCGTAATAGGCCGGGTTGTTGGCCAGGGCCAGGGTGTAGCCGCCGTGGGTGGTGGTCCAGACCGGCTCGCCGAAGATCGACGCATTCCGCGCGGCCCAGGGGGCCAGGGTGGCCGCCGTCGCCAGGATCAGGGCCGCCCCGCGGGCGACCCGGGCTTTCCGCCCCCCGGGGCCGACGACCAATCCGGCGCACGCCGTCGCCACGGCCCAGGGCAAAAGGCTCGGGCGGCAGAGGGCGGCCAGGCCGAAACCGATCCCGGAGCAGGTCGCCCCTCCGAGGCCCGGGGCCGTCAAGGCGGCCAGGGTCGCGGCGACCAGGAACGCGGCGGGCGTCTCGGTCATGACCGACCGCGCCTGGACGACCAAGACCGGATCGAACGCCGCGACCGCCGCCGCGACCAGGGCCCGGCGCGGGCCCAGGCCCCATCGACGCGCCGTCCACCCGACTAGGGCGACCGTCCCGCCGCCCAGGGTCAGGTGGAGCCCGGCCACCCCCCAGGGGAGGGCCGGGTCGGGAAGGAGCCCGACCATCGGGGCGAGCAAGATCGGGTAGAGCGGCGGCCGGTAGGCTGTCGCCCGGCCGTCGAGGGCGAAGCCACGCCCCGCCGCCAGCGATCGGGCCAGCGAAAGGTATCGATCGTGGTCGTCGAGCCGATCGGGCCCGGCGGCGATCACCACCAGCCGGACCCCGACCGCCGCCGCGACGAGCGCGACCAGCGGCCAGCCCTTCGGCGCGGGCGAACGGCGGCGATCGGGGAGGTCTGGCGGTGGTTCGCGGATGGCCGGACCTCGGGTGGGTCGCGCGGAAAACCCCATCATGGGGCCGAGCCGGGGCGATTTCCAGGGCGAGGTCGGGGAGTCTTCGACTATTGGCGAACGTCCCGGCGAAGCTCGGCGTGTCGAGTCGCGCCCCTCCCCGGCGCCCTCGATCCTTGGGGCGGGCGATCTAGACTCAAGCCGGCTCCGCCCGTCGGAACGCCAGGAGGGCGACGGCCCCGAACCCGACACCGAATCCCGCCAACGCCAGCAACATCGGCCCCGCTTCGGCCGTCGAATAGCCCCGGGAGATCAGGCCGTCGAAACCGTCGATCGCCCACCGGGCGGGGATGGCGGGGGTGATCGCCTGGAGCCAGGCGGGGAAGAGGAAGCCGGGAATCCAGCCTCCCCCGAGCATCACCATCACCAGGACCGCCAGGATCGCGACCGATCGGGCCCCTTGGGGCGACCGGCCCAGCGCGGCGACCATCAGGCCGAAGTTGCTGGCCATCCAGGCGAAGGCGGCCCCCATCAGGATCAGGCCGACGAGGGAACCCCGGGCCCGGAAGCCGAACACCAGGGCCCCGAACCCGAAGACGATGCCCGTGATCATCGACGAGGCCAGGAAGCTGCCCGCGACCTTGCTGGCCAGCAACGTCGACGTCGAGACCGGGGCCGACCTCAGCCGCTTCCAGAGCCCCCGGCGGCGCTCGGTGAGCAGGCCGACGCCCCACTCGACGGCCGAGAAGAGGACGAACTGGACGACCATCCCCGCGAACGCGTGCGCGGCCAGGGCCTCGCGATCCCCCTCGGCCCCGTCGGAGAGGATCGAGACGTCCCGGGCGACGTAGGGCATCTTGACGCCGGGCTTGGCCTCGACCAGGTCCTCCAGGCCGGGGAACGTCCGGAGGAATTCGTCGCGATCCGCTCCCTCGATCCCGTCGAAGAGGGCGAGGAACTCGGCCTGGTCGGACGATCCGGGCTTGCCCCCGGGGACGAGGTCGTCGAGCAGGCCGCCCGTGCCGGCCATCGAGTCGCTCGCGACGGCCTCGAGGATGACCCGGGTGAGGACGCCTTGCGCCAGGCTGACGTCGGACCGATGGGTCGGGTCGAGGTGGAACTTCAAGTCGGGCGGCGGGTTGTCGCCGACCATCGCCCCGGCGGCGGCGTCGCCGAAGCCCGGGGGGATCTCGACGGCCACGACCGCCCGGCCCATCCGGACGTCGGCGAGGGCCGGGCCGAGCCCCGAAGTCGTCGCCACGAGCCGGCCTTCCGCCTTCGACCCGGCCACGATCGCCCGGGCGACCGGCCCTCCGTCGCGGTCGACCACGACGATCGGGATCTTCGACGGCGGCGACGCCCCCGCGCCCCCGAAGATCGCCGCCATGAAGCTCGCCAGCGCGATCGGGGCGGCGATCGAGAGGATCACCGAATGCCGATCGGTAAAAAAAACGCGCAAGTCCTTGACGACCAGCGCCTGGAACGGTCGGAGGCTCATGATTCGCGGAGCCCCCGGCCGGTGAGCTTGAGGAAGATCGCCCGCAAGTCGACCCGCTCGCTGGCCAGTCGAGTGACCGAGACCCCGGAGGCGGCCAGGCCGTCGAGCACCCGGGGGACGACGGCCAGGTCGTCCAGGTCGACGATGAGCCCCCCTTCGGACCGATCGGCCGAGATCACGCCGGGGGTCGCGCGGACGGACGAGAGCCAGGCGCCGTCGCCCGGGGCTTCGAGGTTGAGGACCAGTCGGTTGGCCGTCGGGACGAGGCCGGCCAGCCCTTCGAGGGTGCCGTCGGCGACGACCCGGCCGTGGTCGACGACGACCAGGCGGTCGCAGAGCCGCTCGGCCTCTTCCATGTAGTGGGTGGCGTAGAGGAGCGACTTGCCCGACCTTTTGAGCGCCTCGAGCCGCTCGAAGATCGCGTCGCGGCTCTGGGGATCGACGCCGACGGTCGGCTCGTCGAGGACGATCAGGTCGGGGTCGTGGAGCAGGGCCGCCGCCAGGTTGAGCCGCCGCTTCATCCCGCCGCTGAACGCCCGGGTCGGCTCGTCGGCGCGGTTCGCCAGGCCGGCGAGGTCGAGGCAGCGCCCGACGGCCGAGATCAGGGCCTTGCCGCCGAGGTCCTGGAGGGCGCCGAAGAACCGGAGGTTGGCCCGGGCGCTCAGCTCCTCGACGATCGCCAGCTCCTGGGGGACGAAGCCGAGCTTCCGCTTCCGGGGGTCGGCGTCGCCCCGGAACGCCCGGCCGTCGACGAGGACCCGGCCGGCATCGGGGCGGATCAGGCCGGTGATGATCGAGACGGTCGTCGTCTTGCCCGCCCCGTTGGGCCCGAGCAGGCCGACGACCTCGCCGGGCGCGACGTCGAACGAGATGTCGGCGACCGCGACCTGGTCGCCGAACCGCTTGGCCAGGCCCTCGACCTTCAACTTGGCGGCGGTCAACGTCGTCGCTTCCCCTCGATCGCCGCTTCTCGGCCGGCGGCGTTGAGCTCGGCCTCGGTCATGATCGAGGTGATCGGCCGGCGGCGGCGGACGGCTTCGAGGTAGCTCGAAAGGTCGCCCGTCGATGATTCGCGGTTCATCAGGCTCTCGGCGACCGAGCGGATGATGAACTCCTCGCGGAGGAGCCCCGGCGTCGTCGACCGCCCCGCCAGCTTCGACCGGAGCCCGGTCTCGGACCCGGACCCTTCCCGGCGGATCAGCCCGGGCAGCTCCCGGTCGACCCATCGACGTTCGAGCCCCTTGACCATCAAGGCGAGCGGGGCGGGGCCGCCGAGGACGTCTCGCGCTTCCTGGAAGACGAGGGAGCGGACGATCATGGCCTTGAGCACGCCCTTGGCCAGGGCGATCGTCTGGCGGCGGTCGAGCACCTGGTCGGCCGGCACTTCGGCCAGCCGGGCCTTCACGGCGGCCGTCAACTCGGGCAGGGTGATGACTTCCGCGCCGATACTCGCGACCGCCCGGCCGGCCGGGGGCGCGGGCCGGGTCGAGGCGCGGGGCCTTTCCTCGGCCCCGAGGTTCGCCGCCAGCGTGATCGGCCCCGGGCCGGACGAGGGACCGTCGGGCCTGATTTCGGCATCGGCCCCCGTCGGGTCGATGTTCGACGCTTCCAGCCCGGTCCACCCCGGGGCGAGCAGCGTGATCAGGCAGAGGATCGCGGGCGATCTCACGTCGAACCCCTTCAGGGAGTCGCGATGACACGGGGCGGCGATCCCCGGGGCGGGCGCGGGGCTGGGTTGGCCAATTTTGTATTACTATCCAGATCCAGCCAATCGTCAAGCCGGGAATGGTCAATTCCCATTCCGATCTGTCCTTCAGGATGGGTCGCAAGCCGGATCGCCATTCTCAAGCATTTCCGATTTCAACAGGTCAAATAGATCTCGTTTTATCGCCGACCGGTATCTGAAATCCTTGCGATCGGAGATCCCGCGAATTGAGGAGCCGATCGACTTCGCTATCGGAGCCCAGGGCCGACGGGTTATCCTGGGGCGGGCGCGACCCTCCCGACCTTCTCGAATCCTCCACGGCGAGCGACTTTCATGGCGGACCGGCCGATCATCCTGTCGTTGACCTCGATGCGCGAGTCGGGCCTGGAGATGCTCCGGCGGGCCGGCGAACTCCGGATGGCGTCGTCGCTGGAGCCGGCCGTGCTCCATCGCGAGATCGCCGACGCCGACGCGCTGGTGATCCGGACGGCCGGGACGATCGACGCGGCCTTGATGGACCACGGGGCGAAACTCCGGGTCATCGGCCGGCACGGGGTGGGGTACGACCAGGTCGACATCCCGGCGGCGACGGCCCGGGGCATCCAGGTCGTCTACACCCCGGGGGCGAACACGCAAGGGGTGGCCGAGCACGTCTTCGCGATGATGATCGGCGTCTCGAAGCGGTTCCCCGGCCAGACGCGGGCGCTGGCCGAAGGGCGATACGACGACCGGACCAAGCTCGTCGGCCGCGACATCGCGGGCAAGACGCTGGGGATCGTCGGGTTCGGGCGGATCGGCAAGCGGGTCGGGGCGATCGCGCACGCGGGATTCGGCATGAAGGTGCTCTATGCCGACATCGTCGCCATGCCCCCCGACGCGGTGGACCGCGCCGGGGCCCGACGGGTCGGGTTCGACGAACTGCTCGCGGAGGCGGATTTCGTCACGCTCCACGTCCCGCTCGACGCGAGCACGCGGCGGATGGTCGACCGGCCGGCCCTGGCCCGGATGAAGCCGGGCGCGGTGCTGATCAACACCTGCCGGGGGCCGGTCTGCGACGAGGAGGCGGTGGCCGAGGCCTTGGCGTCGGGGCACCTGTCCGGCTACGGGGCCGACGTGTTCACCGTCGAGCCGCCGCCGCCCGACCACCCGTTGATCGGCCGGGCCGACCTCAACGTGATGCTCACCCCCCACAGCGCGGCGCAGTCGGCCGAGAGCCTCAAGAACATGGCCGAGGAGGTCGCCGGCGACGTCGTCGGGGTCCTCCAGGGGCGGCCCCCGATCAACCCGGTCAACGACCCGGCCGAGGTCGCCGCCGCCCGCCGACGGCTGGGCAAGCCGCCGCTGGGCTGACGGGCTCGTCGCCCCTCGACGGGATCGCCCGGGCCCCTCGCCGGCCCGGTGCCATGACCGCTCCAGGTATGAACGACCTGTCTTTGGGACCGTCCGCTTTATGAGCTATGTCAAGACCCGCAAGAAGTTCGACTCGAAGGCTTATATGGTGCGGGCTTAAGGGATAGAACGAGGCGGTTAATAATATATAACGTGAACATTTAAGAATTTTTCCGAAAAATCGCTGCGGAGGCTGGTCCATCATAATCCGATTTGACCGGCTCATGACCTACTATGCTTTTCACAAATTCAACGCCGAATTTTTGATCGGAAAAATATCGCCTGAGACCGTAAGCACAGGCATCAGCTAATTGCAAGATGGGCTCAACTCCTTTTTCTACAAAATGAATACTATCACGGATTCTGGAAACAAACATGTCTCCAGGCTGTGTAAGATACCCGATCTCTCGTTCTCCAGCTGTTGGGATGAGCATATTAGGCGGTATAGTACTAGGATTGTCACGCAAGAATTTTGGGACTTTTTTTAATATCTTGCGCATTTCAGGGATATCTTCGGCAACGATTGTCCCGACTTCATCGAGAGCAGCATAATCGCGTATATACTTATCCGCCTGCGAAACACAAAATATAAAAGCCATAAGGTGATCTTGTTGGGTTTTACTAAGGTGTGAAGTTGCCGTTGTTATAACTGGAGCGGTTCTACGAACCATTCCCATAGCAATTGCAATGTCTAAACGAAGTGGAAGGGACATCATCTTGTGCAATATTGAAAGACGATCGGGCATAGACCAGATATCCCTATATTTTTGCGAAGCCCAAACTTCTGTCGCATGAAAATTAAATTTTTCACGGAGAGGTTCAGGAACAGCAAGTAGTGTTTCTTTTACTGCAGCTTCTGCCCTCATAAAATGCACATCTGCATTAACCACCAATCCAACAACAATCGTGACAGGCTCACCGGCCGAAGTTCCCGCCTCATCCATGAATACGAAGCGCATGAATTTTAACCTTAATAATGACTTGGAATCGAAAAAACTTACCTTTGCAAGGTAGAGCGGATGGTAATTATTGACTTCTATAGCAGAAATGTTCCCTCCACTGACTTCCTCTGGGTATTTATTGTAAACCAAAGAGCTGTTAAGTAAAAATGAAAACTGTCTGTGAGATTACCTTTTCTTCGACCGTGTCTACGAAAAAATTTGAAATTTGCCTCTCGGAAAATGTTTCCGCTCAAGGCAACGTCGCGTAGATCACGATGTTCGCCGCGATCCGGATGGCGCTTTCATAGGTGTAGCCCTTGCAGTCGAGCCCCTGGTGGCGTTCCAGGGCGCAACCAATGTCGTACTTGGAGTAGATGACGGCCCATCGGCCGTTGACCTTGACGCCTTCGAGCTGCGGGAAGTCCTTGCCGCCGCCGGCGGCCTGGCCGTACTGGACGTCGCGGAGGTCGAAGTGGACCTTGGCCGTGTACAGCTCGTCATCGCGGGGGATGGCGACGAGGGGGTTGCCCGGCAACAGCTCGGCGACGAAGCGGCGGAAGGCGGCGTCGAAGGCGGGGCTCCCGCACGCGGCGTCGGCGAACAGGGTCCCGCCGCCGGGGTCGAGGTGGCGGCGGAGCGCGGCCTTGTCGGCGTCGTCGAACGAGATCGCGGCGCGGCCGTGGATGTAGATCAGCGGGTAATGGACGAGGCTGGGGTCGCTCGGGATGATCTCCTTGTGGTTGATCACCACGTCGAACTTGAGCTTGTCGCGGAGCGTCGTCGTGAGGTTGGGGATCGCCAGGGGGGCGATGTTCCAGTCGCCGGCGTGGCGGAGCTTGCCGATCCGCAAGGCCCCCCGGCGCGGGGGATCGGACTTGAAGTCCTTGACGTCCATGACGGACAGCTTGTCGGCCGGCAACTCGCGACCGGTGGCGTAGTCGACCACGTTCTGGCCGACCCGGGTCGACTTGGTCACCCGGGGCAGGTCGGCCTGGGTTTCGAGCTGGTTCCAGTCGCACGACAGGTCGTCGGGCGAATACACGACGACGGTCCGGCAGCCGTGTTCGATCCCCAGGAGGGCATGGTCGCCCGGGTCGAGCCGCCACTTCGATCGCCAGATCGCATGATCGGGGGCCAGGGCCTTGAGCTGATAGACCGGGTCGGGGAACAGGTCCTTCATCAAGGCCCGGAACCCGCGGTCGAACTCCTTCCGGCCGCAGCAAGCCTCGGCGAAGATGAAGCCGCCCTGCTCGACGTACTCGCGGAGGACCTGCTTGCCCCGGTCGTCGAAACTCGGGACCTCGTGGCCGTTGAAGAAGGCGATGGGGGCCTGGAGGAGGTCCTCGACCCGCGCGGCGTTGGGGTCGACGACCTGCCAGGTCAGCAGGTGGTTCCAGTCGCGCGAGACGGCCCCGACGAGGTTCCGGACGTCGTCGACGTCGTTGTTCCAGTCGGTCCCCGGCCCGTGGCGGAGCTTGTTGACGACGACCGGGGCCCGCCCCTTGGCCAGGAACAAAAGGGCGAAGCTGGTCGAGATCACCGGATAGCGCTCGTACTGCGTCCCTCGCCACGAGCCGTCGAGCTTGTCCTGATCGTGGACCAGCTCCTCGGCCCCCTCGCGGTACCAGTCGTGGTCGCCGAAGTAGCGGAGCCCGCTGAGCCGGCCGGTCCGCTCCAGTCCGTACAGGTAATAGTATTTCCACTGCTGCCCGGCGCCGTAGTTCTTGCCGACCATGAAGTTGGCCGCCATCCAGTTGATGCCCTTCTGGAGGTCGGGGTCGGTGCCCCCCCGGCCGCAGTCCTCGACGCCGCGGTCGCCGACGAGCCGTTCGAGCCCCCGGAACCGCTTCAGGCCGCTGATGATCATGCTGGAGATTCCGGCGCAGGTCATGCTGGCGGACGTGTTGTTGGCGGCGTCGGGGGTGTAGGACCAGCTCCCGTCGCCGTGCTGGTGCTTCTGCCAGTATTCGCGGGCGAGCTTCCAGACTTCGGGCCGGACCTTGACGCCGACCTCGGTGGCGGCGTTGAGGCCGAGCAGGGCGTACTGGGTGTTCGAGTTGTCGCCGTGGCGGGTCTTGGACGCCTTGTAGCTCCAGGAGCCGGGCCAGGGGGAATGGTCGCCGGGCTTGAGCTGGGCTTCCTGGAGCCAGTCGACGTTGGCCTGGATCCGGACGATGTCTTCCTTGGGCGTGGCGGCGGCGAAGACCATCGTCTGGAGCGCCACGGAATAGACGCTGTCGAGCTGGCCGGGGTCGAATTTGCGGAGGTAACCCAGGGCCTTCCGCATCGCGGGGGAGTCGGGCGCCTCGCCGGCGGTGAGCAGGGCCAGGGTCGTCAGGCTGGTGGTGCCGGTCCGGGCGTCGTCGTCGATCTCGGGCCAGGAGCCTTCGTTGCGCTGCTGTTTGAGCAGGTAGCGGACGCCCCCGCGGATCGCGCGCTCGACCTCGTCGCGGGTCACGCGGTTGCCCTGGGCCAGGGCCGTGGGCGCCCGGTCGAGGGCGACCAGCCCGAGGAGGACCGCCAGGACCGTGGGCGTCCGGATCGCTCGGAACATCTTGGGAACCTCCGGGACGAGGGGCGAGCACGACCACGCCCCCTATTGTGGCGCGCCCACCTCGGCCCCGGCAAGGCGAAGGGGCCGAGGCGGCCGGCCCCGCCCGAGCAACCCACGATCACGGTCGCGACGCGAGGCTCGTCGAATCCGAAGGGCAGGGCGCGGTCGACAGCCGGGCGATCCGGCCTCGCGGCGGTTTCTCATCGATGAAGGCGTTGATCCAGCGACCGTCGGCCGAGAAGGTCGGGTGGACCGGCTGGCAGCCCGTGGCCAGGACCCGGCTCGACGATTCGAGGGCCATCGGCGCGTGGCGGTCGGCCTGGATCGCGATCGGGGCCAGCCGAAGCTCCCAGTTGAGGTCGCCGGCCCGCTGGTGGAGGTAGGCCAGCGCGAGCTGGCCGTCGGGCAGGGTGGCGACGCTGGGCGACCGCTCGTCCATGTGGATCGAGTCGGCCCCGCTCACGTCGGGCACGAGCAGACGTCCGGCCTCGACGATCTCGGTCCCCGGGCCGTTCAGCCTGAGCCACCAGAGTTGGGTCCTCGTGAACGACTTGACGCCTTCCGGCAGGATCTCCTGTTCGCGGAGCGTCACGACGACCCGGCCGGCCAGCTTCGGGTCGTCGGGCCAGGTCAGGTCGCCCAGGAAGACGTCGCCCTGGCCGGGCTTCTTGCACCGCCACGAGACCGGCGTCGGCCGGAGATCCCTCCCCGTCCCGGGGCTCGGCGCGGCCCCGGCGCGGCCCTCCGCCTCGAACGCATAGTGGTAAAGGGACCCGTCGCCCGCCGCGAACATGACCCGGGCCCGGGTCCCGGGGAACCAGCAAGGGGGGCTGACCGGGAAGATCTCGGTGGAAACCTCGTCCAGCCGCTCGCCCGAGGGGAACCGATACCGCGCCAGGCCGAAATCGAGGCTCATCGACATCGGCCCACCCTCGGTCCGGTTGGACCAGCGGCCGACCACCTGGCGTCGGCCCTGCTCATCGACCCAGGGCGAGGAACTGGCGGAGTCGAGGACTTCCCCCTTGGCCAGCGGGAATTCGGAGACCTCGCCGGTCTCCGCGTCGAGCCAGCGAGTCGCCCGGTCCGCCACCCCAAGGAAGTATTCGTTGATGTTGTAATAGCGGGTCGAGCCCGGCGACCGCCGCGACGGTCGGGGCGGGTCGAGCCTCGAAAGCCCCACGGCCAGCATCGTCGTGCCCACGACCAGGAACACAATCAACCGGATCAGCGAGGAGAATGAAAAACTCATGTGCTTCCCTAAAATTCAGCGGGAACCCCGGGTCGGGGCCCCCGGACCGGCCAAGGGTCACGGGCCCCGAATAGGGACCGTCCGACCGTCGGGGCGACGACGGGCGCGAGGTTCGTTCCCGCCGGGTGAAACGAGCGGAAAAGCTCGGTTGGCCCGATGTCCGGGCCGGAAACCAAGGTGGAGGGTTTGGCGATCGTCCGGGGATGGACCTTGGCTCCCTGAGAGCGGCGGTCCCTTGGGGCGAGTATCGGGGCGTGACGTCGCGCGGTTCGCGACGCGTCCAGGCGGTCTGACGGCGGTATCATAGGCAAAGCCAGCGCCAAAACAACGGACGCCGGCGATTCCCTCCCGGTTTTCCGGGGCCGCTCGGCCCGGATGCCGACCGTTCTGCGGGCGAGTTCAGGTGTTAACGCTCAACAAAAGAAGATCCCCGATGGGCAGGGCCGATCGAAACGGGGGGCATTTCGCCGGGGGCCCTGGCGCGGGATCGCCGGCGAAAGCCGTGGGACTCGGCAAGCCGTGCCCGAATCGCGGGACCGGGCCGCGTCGCCGCGCTTGAACCGTCCCCCGATGCCCCACTACAATAAGAAGCCGAGCGCCGGGCGCATCCCGTCGGCGGCCGAGGGAGCGGGCAACGGGCCGCGCCTCGCCGCAGCCTCGCCCTTCGGCGGGGCGGGCCGAGGGGCCCGGCGTCCCTTCCTCAACTCCAGGGTCGGATGACGCGATGTCCAATGCCGGCGACCGGATTTCCCAGCTCCTCGACGAATTCCGCCACTCCCGCGACGTCATGGTCGCCGAGCTGGGCAAGGTCGTCATCGGCCAGAACGAGGTGATCGAGCAGATCCTGGCCGCCATCTTCACCCGGGGACACGTCCTCCTGGTGGGCGTCCCCGGCCTGGCCAAGACCCTGATGGTCAGCTCGCTGGCCCGGATCCTGGACGTCGGCTTCAAGCGCATCCAGTTCACGCCCGACCTGATGCCCTCGGACATCACCGGCACCAACGTCCTGGAGGAGCCCGAGGCCGGCCGACGGGCTTTCCGGTTCGTCCCCGGGCCGATCTTCGCGAATATCCTCCTGGCCGACGAGATCAACCGGACCCCGCCCAAGACCCAGGCGGCGCTCCTCCAGGCGATGCAGGAGCGCGAGGTCACCGTCGGCCAGGAAACCTTGCACCTGCCCGACCCCTTCTTCGTGATCGCCACCCAGAACCCGATCGAGCAGGAAGGGACCTATCCCCTGCCCGAGGCCCAGCTCGACCGCTTCATGTTCGACATCCGGGTCGGCTACCCGTCCTACGAGGAGGAGAAGAAGATCCTGTCGGCGACGACCAAGGGGGAAACGTCCGAGCTGAAGAAGGTCCTCTCGGCCAAGGCGATCACCAACCTCCAGAAGCTGGTGACCTCGGTGCCGATCTCCGATTACGCGGTCGATTACGTGACCCGGCTGGTCCGCGCCACCCGCCCGGCCGACGAGAAGACGCCCGGCTTCATCAAGGAGCTGGTCGACTACGGCGCCGGGCCCCGGGCCGGCCAGAACCTGATCCTCGGCGGCAAGGCGATGGCCGCGATGGACGGCCGCTTCAGCGTCTCGCTCGACGACATCCGCAAGGTCGCCGTGCCGGTCCTCCGCCACCGGATCAGCACCAACTTCCAGGCCCAGGCCGAAGGCCAGACCACCGAAAGCCTCATCAAACGCCTGGTCGCCGAGATCCGCGAGCCCGACATCCCCAAGTACGCCCGGTGAGCCAACCAACGCCGCCCGCGTCCCGCCCCGTAATGCCAGGACCACGGAGGTTCGATCATGGCGACCCACCCGACCGCCCTCCACCTCGGCCGGGCCGATGCCGGGCGCCTCGTCTCGTCCGAGGACTTCGCCGAGGCGTCCTTCGAGGAACCCTGGAAGTACGAGCGTGAGGGCGGGAGGCTGGTCGTCATGGCACCCAGCGGCGAAGACCATAACGACTCGGGAGAGCCGTGGCGCGACCGCTTGGTCACCTACAAGCTCGCACGACCCGACGTCGTCCAGAAGGTCATCTCCGAGGCATGGGTCCGCGATCGAGTTTCCACCGATCGGGTCGGAGACATCGGGATTTATCTAACCCCCACCGGCCCGGTCCCGAAAATTCCCGATCGCGTCCCGGACTTGATGTTCGAGATCGTCAGCCCCGGCAAACGTTCTCGCAACCGTGTTTACGTGAAGAAGCGTCGAGATTACGAGGGTCTTGGCGTCCGGGAATACGTCATCATCGACCGCTTCGCGCGGACCGTCACCATCCTGACCCTCGAACCCGGGGGATATGCCGAGTGTATCCTTCGGGTCGGCGACGCTTACGGATCGCCCCTGCTCCCCGGCCTGGCCATCCCCCTGGTCGAAGTCTTTTCTTGAAGGACATCCCTTGGCCGGCACCGCCGAGAAGTACCTGAAGCCCGAGGTGATCCGCCAGGTCGCGCGGCTCGACCTCCGGGCGAAGTTCATCGTCGAGGGGTTCATCTCGGGGTTGCACGCCAGCCCATTTCACGGGTTCTCCGTCGAGTTCTCCGAGCACCGGAAGTACACCGCGGGCGACAACATCGCCGACATCGACTGGTCGGTGTACGCCAAGACGGACCGCTTCTACATCAAGAAGTTCCAGGCCGAGACGAACCTCACCGGCTATCTGGTCATGGACCTGTCGGGGTCGATGGGCTACACCTATCGCCAGGACCTGACCAAGTTCGAGTATGGCGTGAGCCTCGCCGCGGCGCTGGGCTATCTGATGATCCACCAGCAGGACCCGGTGGGCCTGGTGGCGTTCGACCAGCAGGTCCGCCAGAGCTTGCCCCCCAAGAGCAAGCGGACCCAGCTCGGCAACATCCTGTCGCTTTTGGCCAGCCTCAGCCCGGCCGGCGAGACGGCGATCGCCAAGAGCCTGCACCAGGTCGCCACGATGGTCCGGCACCGGAGCCTCATCATGCTCTTCAGCGACCTGCTGGGCGACGCCGAGCCGATCTACAAGGCGCTGCACCGGCTCCGCCACGCCGGGCATGACGTGATCCTGTTCCACATCCTCGACGAGGCCGAGGCCCTCTTCCCGTTCCACGGGATGCTGGAGCTGGAAGACAACGAGACCCGCGAGAAGATCGAGGTCGACGCCGACGCCATCAAGGCCGACTACCTCGAAGAAGTCGCCGCGTTCCGCTCCGGCTACCGCAAGGAATGCCTCGGCGCCCGGATCGATTACGTCCCGGTGCACACCGGGATGCCGTTCGACAAGGCCTTGATGGGCTACCTGCACAGCCGGCAGGGTCGAAGTTGATGGGCGCCGGTCGACTCGTCGGAATTCGTCCCCTCGGACCGTTCAATCCTCCCAATCTTCGGGGAATGGTCGCCTCATGGATATCTCGCTCCTGCACGCGGGGCTGGCGGCGGGCGCAACGCTGGCGGCCGTCCCGGTCATCCTCCACCTGTTCATGAAGCAGACGCCCAAGCATGTCATCTTCCCGGCGCTCCGGCTGATCCGCGAGCGGCACAAGCGGTCGAAGAAGCGGCTCAAGGTCAAGAACTGGCTGCTGTTGCTCGCCCGGATGCTCCTGCTCGCCCTCATGGCCCTGGCCCTGGCCCGGCCGACCCTGAACTCGGAGATGGCGCTGGGCGACCAGGAGGTCCCCACGGCGCTGGCCCTGGTCTTCGACACCAGCCTTTCGATGCAATACACCGAGCGCGGCAACGACCGCCTGACCGAGGCGAAGCTCCGGGCGGCGGAGATCCTCAAGAAGACGACCGACGACAGCGAGGTCTACGTCTACGACTCGGCCGAGCCGGGCAAGCAGGCCGCCATCTCGCCGGCGGCGGCCCGGAAGCGGATCGACGCCCTCGAGCTGCGCGCGGCGAACCGGCCGCTCAACGCGGCGCTGGTGCAAGCGAGCCTCGACGTCGCCGCGAGCAACCTGGCCCGCCGCGAGGTTTACGTCCTGACCGACCTGGCCAGCTCGGCCTGGGAGCTGGGCTCGTCGCGAACGACCGAGGCCCTGGCCAAGATCCGCCAGTCCCAGAAGGTGGTCAAGACCTACATCCTCCGGCTGTTCCCCAAGACGATCCAGGACGTGGCCGTGGTGGCCGCCGAGCCGGCCTCGGCCCACGCCGCCGAGGGGGAACCGCTGGAGATCCGGGCCACGCTCCGGAACACCGGCCCGGAAACCCAGAGGGTCGCGGAATTCGTCCTCGACGACACCAAGAAGGGGGAGCAGGTGGTCAAGCTCCCGCCCAACGGCGAGGCCACCGTCACCTTCCTGACGCCGGCCCGGCTCGGGCCCGGGACCCACCAGGGGTTGGTCCGGCTCGGCGGGGCCGACTCCCTGAAGTTCGACGACGTCCGCTACTTCACGTTCTCCGTCCAGCCGGCCGCGAAGGTCCTGATCGTCGCCGACTTCGCCACCGACCAGGACCTGGACGCCACGTTCGTCCAGAAGGCCCTGGCGCCCACCGCGTCGGAGTCGCCGGGCGGCGGGGCGGGCTCGCCCTTCAAGGTGGATCGGGAAACCAAGCGTCAGTTCCAGGACCGGCGGCGTCCGCTCCGGGAATACGCCTGCGTCTTCCTGCTCAACCTCGATCGCCTCGCGTCGGAGGATTGGGGCCGGCTCCTGGCCTACGTCCGCGAAGGGGGCGGGCTGGTCGTCGGCCTCGGGAATCGGGCCGTCCCGGAGGGTTACGAGGGGTCGGCCGCCTCGACGCTCTTGCCCGCGAGCCTGGGGCCGAAGCCCGTCGCCAAGGACACCACCTTCGGCAAGGCGGAATACGACCACCCGATCTTCAACCGCCATCCCCAGCTCCTCGACCCGCAACTGACGGCCTGGCCGATCTATCGATACTGGCCGGTCACGCCGAGCGAGACCGCCCGGGCCTTGCTCCGCTTCGCCGACGGCGCCCCGGCCCTGCTCGAACGGACGTTCAAGGGGGCGAAGTCCGGGCATGTCCTGCTCTGGACGACCCCGCTCTCGCGGCGGGTCCTCCGCGAGGACCCGGCGGCCTGGAACGAGTTCCCCGAGTCGTGGGCGTTCCTGGAAGTCCTCCTCCAGACGGTCCCCTACCTCGCCGGGACGGCCGCGGAGCGGCTGAATTACGAGGCCGGGCAGGACGCCGTCCTCGCGATCGACCCGTCCCGCCGGGCGTCCAACTACACCGTGCAAGGCCCCGACCCCAAGGTCGATACCCGACGGCTCGCCGTCCCCGCCATCGCGGAAACGCTCCTGATCGCCGGCCCGGCGAAGGAAGGCCAGTGGAAGGTCGAGTGGCAAGGCCCCGACGGGTCGATGGGGAAGGCCGGCTTCAGCGTCAACGTCCCGGCGGTCGAGAGCCAGGTCGTCGCGCTCAAGCCCGACGACCTCGACGGCCTCTTCGGCGGCAAGGACCAGTACAAGATCGCCGACACCGCCGAGAAGCTCCGCGACCTGGTCATCAAGGGGATCTACGGGACCGAGCTGTTCCCCTGGTTGATGTTCCTGATCCTGGCCCTGGTGACGCTCGAAAACCTGCTGGCGAACAAGTTCCACCGCGAATCGGCGCAGGCCGGGACCACGCGGCCTTGAGGAGGGCGACCCGATGAGCCTCAGCTTCCGACCGATCGGCCCCTGGCCCATCGTGGCCCTGGCCGCGCTGGCCGTGATGATCCTGACGATCTGGGCCTACCGGCAGAAGCTCCGGGGGACCACCGGCGGCTGGCGATGGGTGGCCCTGGGGCTCCGGCTGGCCGCGGTGGTGCTCTGCCTCCTGGCGGCGCTCCGCCCTTCGCTGATGATCGACGAGAAGAAGAAGCAGCAAAGCGCCGTGATCTTCCTGGTCGACTCCAGCGGGAGCATGGTCCTCAACGACGAGGTCGGCGGCCAGACCCGGTGGTCGGTCGCCCGCAAGGCGATGGACGCGGCGCGGACGGCGATCGAGGGGACGTCCAAGGAGCTCGAACTCCGGTCGTTCCGGTTCGACAACGACCTGGCCGATTACAAGGCCGACGACGCCCGGGAGCCGGCCGGCCGGGAGACGGCGCTGGGGTCGATGATGCTCAAGGCGGTCAAGGACGCGCAGGGGGTCCGGGTGGCCTCGGTGGTCCTGATCTCCGACGGGGCCTCCAACGGCGGGACGTCGCCGCTGCTCGTCGCCCAGCAGTTCCGGGCGCAACAGATCCCGGTGGTGACCGTCGGCGTCGGGACGGCCGACGCGGGCAAGGGGTCGCGCGACATCGCCGCGCGCGACCTGATCGCCGGCCCGACGGTGTTCGTCAAGAACCGGCCCGAGATCCGGGGGACCCTCAACGTCCGCGGGTTCGCCAACCAGCCGATCGAGGTCGACCTGTTCGTCGACGGCGACCCCAGGCCGGTCGAGTCCCGGACCATCAAGGTCCCCGAGGGGACCGAGGTCGTCACCGTCTCGGGCTGGAAGTACATCCCCGAGACCCCGGGGGAGAAGCGCCTGACCCTCAAGGTCCGGCCGCGGGAGAACGAGCTGGTCAAGACCAACAACGAGGTGAGCACCTACCTCGACGTCCTCAAGGGGGGGCTGAAGGTCCTCTACGTCCAGGGGCCGGACTTCTCCTGGATGCCGAGATACCTGACCCGGGCCCTCGACGCCGCCCGCGAGATCCACGCCGACCTCCGGGTCGTCCGCGAGCCGGCCCGGGGCGAGAAGGGGTCGCTGGACGACGCCGACTTCGCCCCCGGCCAGTACGACGTCTACATCCTCAGCGGCCTGCCCGCCGACCGCCTGACCCGGGCCCAGGTCGCGGCCCTGGCCAACGCCGTCGAGAAGGGGGGGGGCCTGATCATGCTCGGCGGCCGGTCGAGCTTCGGCGCCGGCGGCTGGGGCGGGACGGCTTTGGCCCGGATCTTGCCCACCAACATCGGGCCCGCCGACGGCGAGGTCAACCCGGGGGACGAGGGGGTCAAGGTCGTCCCCAATGCGCTGGGCCTGGAGAATTACGTCCTCAAGCTCGCGCCCACGGCCGCCGAGAACGCCCGGATCTGGGCCGGGTTGCCGCCGATCATGGACTACAACCGGCTCGGGACCCCCAAGCCGGCCGCGTTCGTGCTCGCCAAGGCGGGCAACGACCCCCTGATGGTCGGCATGGACGACGTGGTCAAGGGGCGATCCCTCGCCTTCGGTGGCGAAACCTGGCACTGGGCCCGGGGCGACGACCAGGGGCGGCTGGCCCACGCCAAGTTCTGGCGCCAGGCGATCCTCTGGCTCGCCCGCCGCGAGAACAAGGGCGAGGACCAGGTCAAGCTCAAGCTCGAAGCCCGGCGCGTCCCCCTCGGCGGCAAGCTCGACCTCACGGGGTCGGCTCGCGACGCCAGGAACGAGCCGATCGCCGACGCCATCCTCGAGGCCACCGTCACCCGGATCGGCCCCGACAAGAAGCCCGGCGACAAGCCCGAGTCCGTCCCCCTCGATCGCCAGGGGGACGACTGGAAGGGGCCTTTCTTCGCCCGCGGCGAGCCCGGCGAATATCAGGTCACCCTCAAGGGGACCAGGCAGAACCGGACGATCGGCACCGACCAGGCGCGATTCATGGTCCATGAGGACAACCGCGAGCTGGAGAACCCGGCGGCCGACCTCGCCCTGCTCAAGCAGATCGCCGAGATCACCGGCGGCGCCTCGCTCCGGCCCGAGGAGCTGGCCAAACACTTCAAGTCGCTCGGCCCCGAGACCTCCGACTACGTGACCCAGACCGAGAAACGACTCTGGGACAACTGGCCGTTCTTCCTGATCTTCGCCGCCCTCCTGACCGCCGAGTGGGCCCTCCGCAAGGCCAAGGGGTGGGTCTGATCCCCCGGGGGACGATCACCGCCCCTTGGGGAAGTGGCCGAGGACGTACTTGCCGACCTGGTCGCCCAGGGTCGAACCGGCCTGGACGTCGGCCGAGGTGCCGACCCCGCCCCAGATCCGGCTCTGGCCGTCCTCGGTCGCGGCGGCGACGACGCTGGAGAAGGTCCGGGTCAGGCCGACCGAGGAATACAGGGCGTCGGTGAACCCGGCGCGTGGGCCGAACGCCGACGCCAGGACGTCGGACGCGGCGGCGGCGTAGGCGGCGTGGCTCGAAACATACGACGGGGTCGCCGGGGTCTTCAGGAGCGGGACCCAGGACGGGTCGGTCGTCGTCTCGATGGCCGAGATCGGCCGCCAGGTGTCGTAGGTGTACTTGGCGTCAAGCGCGGCGATGGCGGCGTCGGCCTGGGCGAAGTCGAGCTGGGCGAACAGCCGGGCGTCCTGGGCGAGCGAGCCCCCCCGCTTGACGGCCAGTCCCTCGGCGATCGCGTTCCAGTGGCCCGGGTTGGTGAACGAGTTGACGCCGTCGTCCCAGAAGAGGGCGGCGTTGGACTGGTCCTTCGTCCGCGACTTGCTGGTCAGGACGCCGAGGTTCGCGACCTGCGCCAGGGCCGTGTCGTAGGCGCGGCCGCCGATCGCCGGCGGGGCGGGCGGGCGGAACTGCGCCCCGTTGGCGATCACGAAGGGGGAGACCAGCCCCCATTGCGGGTCGGCCGCCGGGGCGAAGCCGGGCGCCGTCGGCCGGAAGATCCCCGGCGCCGGGCCCAGGGTGTAGGTCACGGCGAGGTTCGAGCGGTCGTTGGCCCGGTTGGTGAGCGTGGCCTGGGCCACCTGCCGGCCGAGGGCGAGGCCGTTGTCGGTGGCGGACCCGACGGGCAGGCCCAGCTTGGTCGCCGTCATCGCCGAGACGAAGGCCCCCGCCTGCGTCGGGAACAGGCTTTCCAGGACCGTGTCGGCCGCGGCGGCGGCGGCGGCCACCGCCGAACTCCCCGCCGGCGCCGAGGCGTGGACTTGATAGGCGGCGTTGGGGAACTCGACCGCCGCGACGGCGTCGTACTGCGCGGCGTGGAGGATCGCCAGGTCGCGGGCCGCCTCGGCGTCGGTCAGGTTCAGGTTCCGGATGGCTCGGAGCGCGATCGCATCCCAGGCGATGATCGGGTTGGCGAACGTGGCATGGATGGTGGTGACCGCCGAATAGTCCTGCGGGAAGGCCGTGTTGAACGGCGGGGTCTCGGCGAACGTCCGGATCTCGTTGACCCCGTGGCTGATCGGGACGATGAACCCGTAGATCCCCGAGGAGTCGGAGTGGGCCACCTGGCTGAAATAGCCGTGTGACCCCTGGGCCAACCAGACCGTCGAGAACGGGGCGGCGACCCCTTGGACCAGGATGTTCGGCTGGAAGACGTACCCGCTCCCCGCCGGGTCGCTCACCGGGCCCACCTGGGCCGAGATCGTGTAGGGCGGGTAGGTCGGTTGGGGCCGCGGCGGGGCCAGGACCGCCGTCGACTTGACCGGCGGGTGATGGACCCCGGACAGGAGCGAGCGGGCTTCGAGGAATTCGACGACGAACCGACCGAGCCGTCCGCCCCGCGCCCGGCCTCGACGGCCTCGACCGTCCTGGAGAAGCGATCGTTTCATGGGAGGCTGGCTCGCCGGGTCCGGGACGCGCGAGCCGACCCCGCAAGCGGGCCGATCGCGCCGATTCGACAACCTGTGCCGGTTGTATCGGCCCGGACCTCGCCGCGAATCCAGTCTAACTGCTGGCGCTCCGATAAGACCGGAGGGCGTGCTGGAAGAATCGCCGGCTCGCCCAGAGGAGCACGACCGTGGCCATCACGGTGAAGCCGATCATCGACGGGTCGAACGTCCGGACCATCGCGTTGGCCGGCACGTTGGCGACCAGCAAGATCGGCAGGAGGAACGTGAACACGAATCCCAGGCTCGTCGCCCCCTGGCCGGACCCCCGGAAGATCTCCTTGGGGTACCGGGCCAGGCTGGAAAACAGCCACCACATCTCCATCAGGCTTTGATTGCGGACCAGCCAGACCGCCGTCGACGTCAGGATGAGCATGAAACTATAAGCAATGGCCGTCCCGCACGCGAACGTCACCAGGAACGTCAGGAGCCGGACCGCGTCGAAGTGCCAGCCCATCTGGAACAGGGCGATCCCCATCACGGCGAAGCCCATCGCCACGTTCGGCGCCGTCGCCCAGTCGACCCGCCGGCAGGTGATGAGGAACTGCTCGTCGATCGGGCGGAGCAGCAAGAAGTCGAGGTCGCCGGTCCTCACCAACTCGGTGAACTCGTTGCAATTCTCCAGGAACAACGTCTCGATCAGGCCGTTGAGGGCGAAGAAGCAGCCGACGAAGAACATGTACTGGTCCTTCGGCCACTCGGCCACCGTCCTGGTCTTGGCGAAGATCGTCTCGTAGAACGCCAGGAGGATGCCCAGCCAGATCACCTCGACGGACACCTTGACCAGGAAGTTGCCCCGGAACGCCAGCTCGCGGGCCAGCGTGTACCGGCCCAGGCTCCCCAGGAGCCGAAAATAGCGCGTGACTCCGGTCATGGGCGGTTCAACCTCCGAAGGCGCTGTAACGCCGGAGGCCCAGGCGGTACAGGGCCCGGGCCAGGACGATGAAGAACAAGGCCCACGCCAGCTCCCCCACCAAGCCCCACACCAGCGCCGCCCCCCGGACCTTGCCCAGGAACACGACGGCCGGGAAATAGGCCATGTACTGGAATGGCAAGGCCTTGAGGAGCGTCGACCACGGCTGGGGCAGGAGGTCGAGCGGGAGCATCTGCCCGGAAATGAAGAAGTTCATCGTCATCACGATGTAGAGGAGCGACGTCACTTCCAGGAACCAGAAGCCCACCATCCCGACGCACACCTCGAAGAAGAAGCCGACCACGAAGGCCAGGACCAGCGACGCGAGGTAGGCGGAGAACGTCAAGGCGTCCGGGAACCCGTGGAAATAGCCCCGGCACAGGAAGAACAACAACCCGTAAGGCAGCGCCGAGGTGACGATGTAGGCCGCCTTGTGCGCCACCCGGTACGCCACCAGGTAGCCGATCATGTCGACCGGCTGAATCAGGTAGCGCTTGAGCGTCCCCTCGCGGATGTCGCGGGCGATTCCGGCGGCGAGGTTGGGCATGCTGGAGAACATCCGGCTGATGTTCACCAAGAGCAGGTAACAGATCATCTCGTCGTAGTCGAAGCCGGACAGGTTCGTCTGCCCCGACTCGGCCCGGACTTCCTTGTAGATCGACCGCCAGAGGAGGATGGTGGTGATCATCGGCAGGAAGCGGAGGAGCGTCCCGAGGAGGAAGTCGCCCCGATAGGCCATCCGCTCGACCAGCGAGGCCCGGAGGATCTTGGAATACTTCCGGGCCGTCGCGACCGGCCCGCGCCCGGGGCCTCGGCGCGGGGGGGCGACTTCCGGGAGGGCGACGGTTTCAAGCGGCGTCATGGGCGGATCGTCCTTCCTCGAAGACGCGGGCGATCGTCTGTTCGAGCGGCGGGTCGGTCACGCTCACGTCGTCGACGGCGTGGCCGTCGAGGATCGCGGCCAGGACCTCGGCCACCCGCGCGCGGTCGACCTTCAGCTCGGCCGTCGGCCCTTCGCGGCGGACCACCTCGCCGTAGCGATCCAGGTCGGCGGGGATGCCCCGGGCGAACTGGAGCCGGACCAGCTTGGCCCGGCCGAAGCGGTCGGCGATCCCCGACAACGGCCCGTCGTAGACCAACGACCCGTGCGTGATGACCAGGACCCGGTCGCAGAGGGCTTCCACATCTCGCATATAATGGCTGGTCAGGAGCATCGTCACGCCCCGGCGGGCGTGGTAATCCTTGAGGCAGTTCTGGATCGTGACCTGCGCCACCACGTCCAGCCCGATGGTCGGCTCGTCGAGCAAGAGCAGCCGGGGCTGGTGGAGCAGGGCGGCGATCAGCTCCATCTTCATCCGCTCGCCCAGCGACAGCTCCCGGACGGCCTGGCGGGTCAGCTTCTCGACGCCGAGCAGCTCGGTCAGCTCCCCCAGCGTCTTCTTGAACTCGGCCTGCGGGAGCGAATAAATCTCCTGGTGGAGCTGGAAGCTGTCGGCGGCGGGCAGGTCCCACCAGAGTTGGTTCTTCTGGCCCATCACCAGGGCGAACTGGCGACGAAAGGCGTCGTCCCGCTTCCAGGGGGTGAACCCCAGCACCTTGGCCGCCCCGGCGGTCGGGTAGATCAGGCCCGAGAGCATCTTGAGCGTCGTCGTCTTGCCCGCCCCGTTCGGCCCGAGGAAGGCGACCATCTCCCCCGGCTCGATGGCGAACCGGACGTCGGAGACGGCCTTGACCTCTTTATATTCGCGATGATAGAGCCCTCGGAGAGCGCCGAGCAGCCCCTCCTTCTTCTGGAAGACCCGATAAGTCTTGGTCAGCCCATCGGCCTCGATGATCGGCATGGCATCCTTGGATAAGCGAACGGGATTGGAAAGGGGGCACGACGCCTCCGGTTCTCATTCAAGCCGACGCCACGTCTTGCCCCGCGACGAGCATCAAGGCGGACTCGCCGGCGAGTCGCCCGCGAGCGACGCACTTGCCGCCTTCATGCAACTCGAACTCGCGACCTTCCCGCAACTCGTGACGCGGGGCTCCCTCGAAGAGGAAGTCAACATCGGCGATCCAGCGATCGGGGTTTCGCAGGGTTCTTTCCTTGCGAACCTTGAGGGACCAGTCCGCATCACCGGGCCAGGTCGGCTCGTCGGGGAAACGGATCAGGGGAAGATAGGGAGATGGCCCGTCGCCCGAAGGCGGATGGAGGCGGCCCCCTTGTTCCTCCGTCAACCACTCGATGATCGCTTTCATGACGTCTCCTTCACGATGGCCAGGGTCGTGGAACCACGTCCCTCAAGTCATCGACAAGTAAATAACGCGCGGGCCCGAGGCCGTCGAGGTTTGGTCTCTTGTAGAGGCTGGGAGCATCGTCGGGCACCTCGGCCACGATCAATCGGAACTCCCCCTCGGGATGGAGTTTCCAGGCATGGCCAGAGACCCCTTCGAGCGAGTCGGCGAACCATTTGCCTCCCAGGGAGTTCGGACCTTCCCGGAATCGGCCCACCTGGAGGATGTCTCGATACTCGGCCTCGCTCACCGCCCGGTAGACGCGGGTGAAACCAGGTTTGATGGGGTCTTTCGAGTCGTCCAGGCTGACGTCTCCATGATAGGAGCCGGGCCAAGGCGCGTCACCCAGCCCGGCGGTCCGGAATAGCGGATCAGTACGAATTATAGACCTGCGACCGCCCCGACTTCATCCGCGTGGCCATCGTGTAGGCGTGGTAATGCTGGGCGATCTTGACCATGTAGGTGAACAGCATCCCGGGGTTCCGGCGGAACTTGAGGTAGCGCCAGACCCTCCGGCGATATTCCCGGCGGAGGTGGGCTTCGGGGACGCCGCGCATCAGGCGGGCGAACAGGCCGATCGCCTGGACCAGCCAGATCGACTCCATCTTGAGCCTCTGGAACGGGTGCTTCTTCCAGTAGCGGGCCCGGCCGGCCCCGATGTCGAACTTGTGGGCGATCCAGAGGTCTTCGAGGCGGCCGAAGTAGGCCTCGGGGGTGTACAGCTCGTTCATGACCCGGACGTAGCCGTCGCGGAGTTCCTCGCGGCCGAGCTTCAGGGGGATGACGTTGGTCCCGAACTCGGGCTGGTCCGACGGGTCGAGCCGGCCCTCGGCGGCGAGCCGGGCGTGGAGCGGGGTCTTGGCGATGGCGTGGAGCATCCCCGACATCGAGTGCGGAATCCGCGCCCGGCGGACGAAATCGATCTGGGCGTCGAAGATGGTCTCGTCGTCGTTGTCGAACCCCATGATCATCCCGCACCAGACCTCGATCCCGGCGTCCTGGATCCGGTGGACCTTCTCCAGCATCGTCCCGCCCGAGCGGACGTTCTGGAACTTCTTGGTTTCGCGGAGCGACGCCTCGTTCGGGCTCTCGATGCCGATGAACGTCGCGATGATGTTGGCGTCGAGCATCAGTCGCATCAGCTCGGCGTCGTCGGCCAGGTCGATCGACGCCTCGGTGAAGAACGTCACCGGGTAGCCATGCCCGACCTGCCAGGCGATCACCTCGCGGAGGACCTTCTTGATCTCCTTCTTGTTGCCGATCAGGTTGTCGTCGACGATGAAGACGATCCGCATCTTCTCGGCCCAGAGGGCGTCGAGTTCCGCGATCACCTGCCCGGTCGTCTTGAGCCGGGGGCGGCGGCCGAACGTGACGATGATGTCGCAGAACTCGCACTGGAACGGGCAGCCTCGCGAGAACTGGAGGCTCCCGAAGGCGTAATGCCGCGTCTTGAGGAGGTCGAACCGGGGCGTCGGGAGCTTGGTCATGTCCGACTTCTCGGCCTGCTCGTAGCGGTACTGGTGGAGCCCTTGCCGCCACTCGTCGAGGAACCGGGGCCAGGTTTCCTCGGCCTCGCCGACGAAGATCACGTCGGCCAGGCCCTCGAAATAGTCCTCCTGGACCGTCACCAGCGGGCCGCCGACCACGGTAAAACAGCCGCGCCGCTTCAGCTCGGCGAGGATCTCCTTCATCCGGAACCGCTGAACGCTCATCCCGGTCACGCCCACGATGTCGGCCCGGGCGCAGCGCTCGAAGTTGATCGCCTCGACGTTCTCGTCCATCAGGGTGATCGTGTGCCCGGCCGGGGTCAACGCCGCCAGCAGGGGGAGGCAGGCGACCGGCAGGTTGGCCCGCTTGCCCAGGAACGGCAAGGCATGCTCCATGCCCCAGTACGAGACCTCGAACCTCGGGTTGATCAGCACGATGTCGGCCATGACCGGACCTCTTCCTGGGGGAAATCCGCCGGGCGCGGGCGGCAAACCGGCGGCGGCTGCATCATAGGGCCATCGCCCGGCGAATCCTAGCCGTCAGGCCCATCGATCGTCCGCCCCCGGGGCGACCCGGGGGGGCCCGGGGCTCGACGGCCGCCCGGGCACCGTTTACAATACCTATCCATCAGGCCACCATCGGACCGACCCCGGAGCGAGTGCGATCGGCGCGATGTCGACCCGGATCGAAGCCCCCTCCGCCCTCGGAGCGGCCGAGCCCGCCGTGCCCCCGTTCGAGCCGCACCCGTGGCTCGCCGGGCCCCACCTCCAGACGATCATCGGCCGGTATTGGCCCGGGCCGAAGGTCCGGCTCCCCTCGACCTACGCCGAGGTGGACGTCGACGGCGGCGACCGGGTCACGGTCCTCGAATCGGTCCCGGACGGCTGGCGACCCGGCGACCCGGCGGCCATCTTCGTCCACGGCCTCGGCGGCTGCGCCCGTTCCCCCTACATCGTCCGGGTCGCCGCCCGACTGGTCGGGGCCGGCGTCCGGGTCGCCCGGATGAACCTCCGGGGGGCGGGCTCGGGTTTCGGATCGGCCCGGTCTTATTATCACAGCGGGAAGACCGAAGACCTCCGCGCCGTCGGCGACTGGCTCGCCCGCCGGGCCCCCGGCTCGCCGATCGCGCTGGTGGGCTTTTCGCTCGGGGCGAACCTGGTGCTCAAGCTGGCCGGGGAGGCGACCGGGCAGCCCGTCCCCGGGCTCGATTGCGTGGTGGCCGCCAGCCCCCCGCTCGACCTCGATGCGTGTTGCCGGACCATCCAGGGGCCGGCCAATCGGATCTACGACCGCAACTTCCTCCAGAACCTCCGCGCGGAGGTCGCCCGGCTCCACGACGCCTTCCCCGACCTCGGGCGAGTCGACCTGTCCACGGCCCGGAGCCTCCTCGACTTCGACGAACTCTACACGGCCCCCCGCAACGGCTTCCGCCATGCGGCCGAGTATTATGCCCGCTCCAGCGCGGGGCCGTGGGTGCCGCGCATCGAGGTCCCCGGCCTGGTGATCCATGCTCAGGACGACCCCTTCATCCCCGCGGAGCCGTTCCGATCGATCGCGTTTCCGCCGGGCTTGGCATTGGAATTGATTCCCCAAGGGGGTCACCTGGGATTTTTGAGCCGTAAGCTCTGGATGGGCGATCGTCGTTGGCTCGACTCTCGCATCTTCCGATGGTTGACGTTGCGCTGGGGTTTGCGGTGACGACCCGGCCCGAAGCGGAACCCCAAGGAGGCCGGACTTCATGTCTGATCCGACCCGGAACAAATACCGCCAGGCGATCCAGATCCTCCAACGCGGCCGCGACGTCCTGGTCGAATCGCTGGCCGACGAGGTCATCGCCCAGGCCGATGACCTGATCGACGGCGGCTTCCTGTTCAACGAGTTCCTCGAAGCCCAGGGGACCCGGCTCCACTTCCTCAGCCTCCTGGTCGCCCAGCTGGAGCAGTCCGCCGACACCTTCGACGAGGCCGCCGTCGAATTGCCCCCGCCGCCCCCCACGAAGGCACCCAAGAAGCGCAAGCCCCGGGCCAAGAAGCTCGCGCAACAAGCCTCGACCGAGAGCAAGCCCGACGATGCCTGAAGGGCCGGCTTCGAGGGGCCCCGCCACCTCCCGTCGAGGGGATCAGGCCGGCCCGGCCCCCGCGCCGGCGGGCGCCTTGCGGTCGAGCGGGTCGACGAGCCGCCGCTCGACCCGATCGGGCGACGGGGCCGGATTCGGGGTCGGTCGGAACCGGGACCAGACGAAGACGACCAGGCCGGCATTGATCGCGCAGGGCAAGGCGAAGACCAGCCCGGAACCGTCCGGGAAGGCCCCGACGATCTCGCCGCCCAGCAAGCTCCCCAGCAGCGAGCCCAGCCCGCCGGAGACCATCGTGTTGATCGACTGCGCCCCGGCCCGGCGGTCGGCGGGGGCCTGGCGGTCGACGAACATCTGGCCGCCGATCGAGAAGCACGCCACCCCCAGCCCGTGGAGCGGGATGCCCGCCGTCGCCAGCCAGAGCGGCGGGCCGGCCACCAGCGACCCGAACCGGACGGCGTAAGCCGCCATCCCGACGACCAGCGTCAGCCGGTAGCCCCCCCGGCGGATCAGCCAGGGCAGGGCGGCAAGCCCGACAATCTCCGGCCACTGGCCGAGCGACATCGCCGACGGGACCCACGCCCGATCCATCCCCCCGGCGCGCAAGGTGTTGGGCAACACCTGGTACACGAACGGGACGGTCAGGCTCACGCCGAAGGCCGCGACCAGATAGGCCGCCATCCCCGGCCGACGGACCAGCTCGACCACCTCCCCGAGGCTCGAACCCCGCCGGCCGCCCTTGGCGAGCGGCGGCGTGTCCGGCAGGGTCCGGCAATAGATCGCGGTCAAGGCCGACAGGCCGGCGGCGATCCCGAACGCCTCGGGCACCCCCCGGCCCGATCGATGGCCCGCCCAGCCCATCCTCGCCGAGATGAGCCAGCCGACCGCCATCCAGCCCACGGTCCCCCAGAGCCGGACCCGGCCGAATTCCCGGTCCGGGCAATCGAGATTGCGGAAGGCCAGCGAGCTGCTCAGGGTGTAATTGGGGGCCATCACCAGCGAGTAGACCAGGAACAGGCCCAGGAGCCAGCCGACGTCGCTCGACAGCCCCAGGGCGATCAAGGTCAGCAGGACCGACCCGCCGGCGTAGGTCCACGACAGGCACTTCTGGGTCGGCAAGAGCCGGTCGGCGACCCGCCCGGCCCCCATCGACATCGCCACCGAACCGATCGCGAAGGTCGCGAAGATCCACCCCCGCGCCCGCTCCGGGACCCCCAGGTCGACCAGGTGGATCGAGAGCAACGGCCAGAACGCCCCCTGGACCGAATAGACCAGGACCATCATCACCGCCAACCGCGCCTTGATCCGTCCGTCCGTGCTCATCCCGCCCCCGATCGCGTCCGGTCCCCTGGCCACACGGAGAGGATTGTAGCCTTCGCCCTGGAGGACCCAAGGCCAGTCGGGGCGACTTTCGCCCGTCGGCCCGGCTATCGCCCGGGTGGTCCCGCCGCTATGATCGAGCCGAAGGGAAGTCCGAAATCGTTCGTCGAGACCGGGAGCCGCCGCCGATGCCGAACCCGCCCCCCGCCCGTCGACGCCGCCGGTGGTGGCGGGCCCTCGCGACCGCCTTGATCGTCGGCCTGGGGCTGGTCGCCGCGGCCCCTTGGCTCTTGAGCACCGATCCCGCCCGCCGGTTGGTCATGGCCCGGATCAACCGGGTCCTGGCCCCGGGGCGGGTCGAGTTCGCCACCCTGGGGCTTTCCTGGTCCGGGCCGACCCGGCTCGGTGGGTTCGTCTTGCTCGACCCGGGCGGCGCCCGGGTCGCCTCGGGGCCGTCGGCGGTCCTCGACCGGCGGTTCGGCCAGCTCCTTTTCGGGGGCGGGGGCACGGCGACGTTGACCCTGGACCGGGCGTCGCTGGAGGTCGAGCGCGCGCCGGCCGGGACGATCAACCTGGCCGAGGCCCTCCGATCGGTGATCGCCACCCCCGACCCGAGGCGCGACCTGGTCGTCCGGGTCGGCGGCGGGACCCTCCGCTACCGGGACCCGGCGCTCGCCGAGCCGATCACGGCCGACGCCCTCGACCTGACCCTCCGGGTCCCCGCCGCTCCTTCGCCCCTCTCCTGGGACTTGAAGCTGGGCAGGGGGGGCGCCGGCCTGGAAGTCCACGGCGAGTTCGACCACCACCGGTCCCGAGGGGGGGGGCCCGGCCAGCCCGACTTGCTGGTGGCCGTCCTGGGGCGTGACTGGCCGATCGTCGCCCGGCTGGCCGGGGTGGAGGTCGGCGGCCGGCTCGACGGCGGGCTCGACTTCGACCGCAAGCGGGGCCTCTGGAAGCTCGGGGGCGACGCCCGGCTCCTCGGCTTCCGCGCCCACGGGCCCGGCCTGGCCGGCGATGCCCTGGCTTTCGACCGGGTCGAGGCCGGCTGGGACCTGGCCGAAGCGGACGGGGGGTGGTCGATCCGCCGCCTCGGCCTGACCTGCCCCGTCGGCGAGATCCGGGCCGAGGGGGGGCTCGCGGGCCCCGACGGCCTGGGCCGGCAGCGATTGCACGGTCGGGTCGACCTCGCGAGCCTGGCCCGCCAGCTCCCCCACGCCCTCCGGCTCCGCGACGGCCTGACCGTCGAGCGCGGGTCGGCCCGGCTGGAAGTCGCCGCCCTCCGGGAATCGGGCCGGTCGACCTATGATATCGAGGCCAACCTGTCCGACCTGGCGGCCCGCGACGGCGACCGCTCGATCGGGCTCCGCGACCCGGCTACCTTCTCGGCCCGCCTGGTCCGCGCCGGGGCCGACTCGCGGGTCGAGCGGCTGGCCGTCAAGACGTCGTTCCTCGACGCCTCGGCCCGGGGCCGGCTCGACCAGGGGGTCAAGCTCGCCGCCACGGTGGACCTCGGCGGCCTCCGCCGCCAGCTCGGCGAGTGGCTCGACCTCGGCCGGCTCGACCTGGCGGGCCGGGCCGAAGTCGAGGCGACGTATCGGGCCGTCGCCGACGGGTTCGCGAACTCCTGGAAGGCGACCGTCCGCGACCTCCGGGCCGACGGCCTCGGCCTCGGCCCGATCCGTCGCGACTCCGCGACCCTGGAAGCCTCGGCCACCGGCCCGGTCGACGCCTCGGGCTGGCCGACGGCCTGGGACCGGGCCGACCTCGCCGCCCGGTCCGGCGCCTCGGAAGCTCGGCTCGCCCTGGAGGCCCGCCCCCGGTCGATCGGGGTCGAGGCCGCCGCGTCGAGCCGGCCGTTCGGCGACGACCGGGCGGTGACCGCCCGCCTGGTCGGCGACTGGTCGCCCGCCGGCCCGCTCCTGTCGATCGCCGAGGCCCGGGTCGGGGTCGCCTCGAAGTCGGGGGGGCCCGTCGAGGCGATCGCCCGGGGCCGGCTCGACCTGGCGATCGGCGAGCTGATCCTGGAGCCGGTCGCGACCGCCGCCCCGGGATCGATCGCCCCCGGGCCCGACGGCGTCCGAGTCGCGGGGATCGGCCGGGGCCTGGCCGCGCTCCGGGTCGACGGCGGCCTGGTGGGCGACCTCGACGCGCTCGACCGCCTGTTCGCCGAGGGCCCGGGACGGCCGGGGCCCAGCTTCGAAGGGCGGTGGTCGCTGATCGCGACGGCCCGGGGGGATGGCGACGGCGTCCTGGCCTCGGCCCGATTCGAGCTCGACCGGCCCGCCGCCCCGGGGGAGCGGGGGACCTCGATGGCCGTCCGGGCCCGGTACGCGCCGGCTTCGGACCGGGTCGAGCTGGCGGAATTCACGGTCGCGACGCCGTTCGGGACGCTCGACGCCTCGGGCCGGGTCGACGACCCGGGGGGACGGCGGCGGCTCGACCTCCGGGGGACGATCGCCCCCGATTTCGCGGCGATCACGGCGGACCTGGCCCGTCGGGTCGAGCCGGGGGCCCGGGTCGACGGGCGCCCCCGGCCGTTTTCGGCCTCGGGGACGCTCGGGGACGGCGGGTCGGGCGGCCTCCCGGCGGGCCTCGACGCCGAGATCGGCTTCGACCTGGTCGCCGCCGACGTGTACGGGATGCGGTTCGGCCCGATGCCGATCGTGGCCCGGGTCCGGGGGGGGAAGCTGGCGATCGACCCGATCGGCACGACGCTCAACGAGGGGCACATCCGCCTGGAGCCCGAGGCCGACCTCGGGGCCCTCGGCGGGCCGATCCTCCGGTTGGGCAAGAACTCGACGATCCGCGACGCCCGGATCAACGACGAGGTGTCGAGGCGGGTCCTGTCCTTCGTGGCGCCGATCCTCGACCAGGCGACCCGGGCCGGCGGCCGGGTGAGCGTCGACCTCGACCATGCCGAGTTCCCGATCGGCCCGGGGCGGGGCCGCCAGGTCAAGGTCGAGGGGGCGGTGGTCTTCGAGGACGTCGAGTTCGGCCCCGGGCCGCTGGCCGTCGACCTCCTGGCCACCGTCGGCCGCCGCGACCTGAGCTTGAAGCTCGACCGGCCCGTGACCCTGACCATCGCCGACGGCCGGGTCAACCAGCGCGGGCTGGCGATCCCGATCGGCGACCTGACGGCCATCGAGCTGGCCGGCTGGGTCGACTTCGACCGCAACCTCGCCCTGACCGCGACGTTGCCCGTCACCCCGTCGATGCTGGGCAACAACGCCCTGCTCGCCGACATCGCCGCCGGGACGGTGGTCCGGGTCCCGATCACCGGCTCGCTCGACCGGCCCCGGGTCGACCGCGAGGCGTTCGCGGCCAACCTCCAGGAGGCGGGAAGATCGCTGCTCACCCGGGGGGCGACCCGGGGGGCCCTCGAACTTTTCCTCCGCCTGGGCCGGCCCAAGGACCCCGACGCCCCGGCCTCGCCCCCCCGGATGACCCCCGAGGGGCGCAAGGCCCGACGCCAGGAACGGCGCGAGCAGCGGAAGGCCAACCAGGCGCCGCCCGGGCCCTGACCCCGACCGATCGGCGGCGATTGGATCGCCATTTGCCCGTGACCCCCCACCAGTTTCCGGGCGGGCGCCGAGACGACCTCCGTCCGCGGCCCGACCCGGGAAGCCCCCCCGAGGAGTCGCCCCGATGAAATCCCGATCCCGATGGGCCCGCCCCGCGCTCGTCCTGGCCGCCCTGGCGCTGCCCTTGGCCTCCGGCTGCGCCGACCTCAACGAATCGAAGGACGATCGGACGGGCCGGGGCAAGGGCGACCAGTTGCCCGCCACCGGCAACGCCTCGCACGGGACCAACTCTTCCACCTCCGACGTCACCACCGAAGGGCCCGGCTCGAAGGTCGTGGGCAAGGCCATCGGCGTCCCCAGCGCCAGCACGCCCTACGGCGGCGACGGCGCCGGGGCCGCCCCCCCGGTCACGCCCGCCAAGGGGGAGGCCCTTTCCGGCGAGGCCAACTCCGGGCAGAAGACCGGCCAGGACCCCGAAGGGGGCCGCGACAAGTCGCTCGGCACGGCCAAGCCCGCCGCCGACAATGGCGGCCCCGGGACCGGCACGCCCCCCCGTTGACGCCCGTCGGGATCTCCGATCGACCTCCGGGTCGATCCGCCGTCACCCCGGAACCATCGTGGGGCCGGCCCGACGCCAAGCTCGCCGGGCCGGGTCCCTCGGATCGGGGGAATCGGGAAAGTTTCGGGCCGATCGGGGCGACCCCGTCCCGACCGATCGGCCCGCGATCCGGTCGAGAAAGATCAACACCCGACCGCGCGGTCGCGGTCCGTGTCCTAGGGTTCCCTGGAGGACGCAATCCGCCGCCGGCATCGCCGCCCCGGGACGCCAGGCGCCGGGGTGAGCCACCTATTATATCCTGGGATGAGGCTTCCGCCATGAGTTCATGCTCCCGTTGCGCGGTCGTTGCCCGGCCCGCGAACCCCACCGGGACCCTGTTCCTCGCCGCGCCCTTGGGGCACACGCAACGGACCCTGATCCGGGCCCTGGAGGCCGCGGGAATCCCCGCGGAGGCGCGGGGGGCGTTGATCCTGGCGGTCGAGTTAACGGCCGGGCGGTTCGAGGCGGTGCTCGACGTGGGCGCGGGATGCCTCGGCGAGGTCGAACGCCGCGACACCCGGGCGTTCGTGCTCAAGGACGGGGCCTCGCCGTCGATCGACGACATCATGAACACGATGCCCCTGGCCATGATGATCGCCCAGTTCCAGGAGCGCTGGCTGGCCGACATGATCCACGACCATCGCCTGACGACCCACTTCCAGCCGATCGTCCGGGCCGGCGCGACCGATCAGGTTCACGCCTATGAATGCCTCCTCCGGGGGAAGAAGGACGACGGGTCGCTGATCGCCCCCTTGCCGATGTACGACGCCGCCCGGAACGCCGACCTCCTGTTCCAGCTCGATCGGGCCGCGCGGCTCACGGCGATCCGCGAGGCGATCAAGCACCGGATTCGCGAGATGCTGTTCATCAACTTCAATCCCAGCTCGATCTACGACCCGGCCTTCTGCCTCAAGAGCACGATCGCGGCGATCGAGACGGCCCGGATTCACCCGTCGCGGATCGTCTTCGAGGTAGTCGAGAGCGACCAGGTCGACGTCGACCTCCTCGGGATCATCACGACTTACCGGCGCGCGGGGTTCCGGGTCGCGCTCGACGACCTGGGCGCCGGCTATGGCTCGCTGAACCTGTTGAGCCGGCTCCGGCCCGACATCGTCAAGCTCGACATGAAGCTGATCCGCGACGTCCACAAAGATCCCTACAAGGCGGGCATCACCTCGACGCTCCTGGAGATGGCCCGGAAGCTCGGCATCGAGACCGTCGCCGAGGGGATCGAGACGCCCGAGGAGCTGGCCTGGGTCCAGGACCACGGCGTCGATTTCGTCCAGGGCTATTTCATCGGCCGGCCCGCCAGCCCGCCCCCTCGGCCGCGACCGGCGCCCGCGAACGTGGCCAATCCGGTCCTCGGCCTGCCGATGGCGGCGAGCTGACTTGCCGATCGCCCCTCGCCCGGTCTATCCTGTCCATTGGGGGCGGGCACGCCGGACGGGTCCGGCGGCCGGAACTGGGCGGGGCCGGTCGGAAGGGTGGGACGAGCGATGGGTTCCCGGGTCGTCCTGGCGATGAGCGGCGGCGTGGATAGCTCGGTGGCCGCGCACCTGCTCAAGGAGCGGGGACACGACGTCATCGGCCTCTTCATGCGGACCGGGGCCCACGGCGACGCGGCCGACCGCCGGACCAAGACCTGTTGCACCGCCACCGACGCCGTCGACGCCCGGAACGTCGCCGACCGGCTCGACATCCCGTTCTATGCCCTCGACTTCGAGCGCGACTTCGCCCGGATCATGGACCAGTTCGCCGACGAGTACGCCGCCGGCCGGACCCCGAACCCGTGCGTCCTCTGCAACATCTGGCTCAAGTTCGGCAAGCTCTGGGCCTACGGCAAGCAGGTCGGGGCCGACTTCGTGGCCACCGGGCATTATGCCCGGGTCGTCGCCGGGCCCGACGGCCGGGCCAGAATCGCCCGGGGGGTCGACGCGACCAAGGACCAGTCCTATGTCCTGTTCGGCCTCCGCCGCGAGCTGCTTTCCCACGTCCTCCTGCCCGTCGGCGGCTTCACCAAGGCCGAGATCCGGGCCCAGGCCCGCGACCTCGGCCTGCCGGTCCACGACAAGCCCGACAGCCAGGAGATTTGCTTCGTGCCCGACGACGACTACCTCCGATTCGTCCGCGACCGCCGCCCCGGCCTCGAGACCGCCGGCGCGATCGTCGACGAGGACGGCTCGCCCCTCGGCCGGCACGGCGGGATCGAGGGGTTCACCATCGGCCAGCGTCGGGGCCTGGGGATCGCGGTGGGCGAGCCCCGCTACGTCGTCCAGATCGAGCCGAGCACGCGGACGGTGACCGTGGGCCGCCGATCGTCGCTCGACCGGCCGGGCCTGGAAGCCTCGAAGTTCCATTGGCATGTCGACCCGCCCGCCGGGCCCTTCCGCTGCCTGGCCCAGATCCGGGCGCGGCATCGGGCGGTCCCCGCCACGGTCGAGGTGCTGGGCGAAGGGCGGGCGCGGGTCCGCTTCGACGAGCCCCAGCCGGCCGTCACGCCCGGGCAGGTGGTCACCGTCTACGCGGGCGACCTCGTCCTGGGCGGCGGCTGGATCGAGCGGGGGCTCGACCCGGCCTGAGTCGGTCGAACCGGAGGGACTGCGGCGATGGTCACCGTCGGGATGTATTACGACGTCGTCCCCGGCCAGGGGGCGGCCTTCCTGGCCCGGTTCGAGGCCGTGGTCGAGGCGCTTCGGGGGGCGGCCGGCCATTCGTCGAGCTACCTCTACCGGCGCGTCGACGACCCCGACGCCTACGCGATCCTCAGCGAGTGGGCCGACCCGCAAGCGTTCCACGACTTCATCCGCTCCGAGGCCTTCCGCGAGGTCACCGCCTGGGGCCGCGAGGTCGCCCTCCGCCATCCCCCCCGCCACAAGATCTACCCCCGGGCCGACGACATCGGCCGGCCCGAACGATCCTGACGCCCGCCCCCCGCCGCCCCGACGCGAACGGCTATCGCCCGGCCCCTCCGCCGGTCGATCCAGCCGGGCAGGGGTGAAGCCCGGTCGACGCCGACCGGGCGGGTCGGGCCCGGGGCCCGAACTGAGTTTGACGGGATTTCCGAAAGATCCTAGATTGTGCCCGCGCGAAGAGACCGAGTCGCCCGCGGCCCGACCGCGGCGCCATCCGGGCGACCGCGAGGGTCGCACGCGACCGACATCCCGGGGGAGCATCGCCGCCGATGGCCCGAGTCAGCTTGATCGTCCTCGAAGGACCCGGGGTCGCGTGGCCTTCGGGGCGGATGGCCGCCTGCCGGGCCGGCCTGGAAGACCGGGGCCACGCGGTCGAGGTCCTGGTCGTCGCCGACCCACGAGGCCGCCGGGCCCCGGGCCCCGACGAACCCTGGTGCGATCGCCTGGTCGCCGATGGGCCGGGGCTGGCCCGGGCCGCCGTCGCGGGCCTCCGGGCGGCCCGGGGGCGGTGGCTGGTCCTGCTCGACCTGGCGATGGCCTATCCCCCCGAGGACGTCTTCGCCGTGGTCGACCGCCTGGCCACCGCCGAAGGCGAGGTCGTGGCGGTGGCCGCCCGGCCCGCCGGCGGCCTGGCGAGGGCCCTGGCCCGGCGGCTGGCCGGCACGGCCGACCCGTCCTCCGGCCTGATCGGCCTGACCCTGGGCTCGGCGATCGAGGCCGACGGGTCGTTCGCGCCGGTGGGGTCGCGGTTCGCCCTGGAGGTGCTCGCCAGGGTCGGCGGGCCCCGGGTCGACGTCGAGGTGGGCCCGGTCGCGGCCGGCCCGCGGACGTCGCCCCGGATGGATGACGTCCGCTTCCTCAAGCGGCTGGCCGACGACCGATTCGGCACCGCCTCGCGGCTGATCCAGTTCTGCATCGTCGGGGCGTCGGGGATGGTCGTCGACCTGACGAGCTACGCCCTCCTCCAAGCGGCCCTGGCGGCCTCGCCCCTGGCCGGGGTGACGACCCCGCTGCTGGGCGAGCCGCTCGACCTGGCGGGGGCGGCCGTGCTGGCCATCGCCCTGGCCCTGACCTGGAACTTCTCGCTCAACCGCCGCCTGACGTTCAACGACGCCCGGGACGGGTCGATCGTCCGCCAGTATGTCCGCTACGTCCTGGGCAACCTCGTGGGGATCGGCGTGAGCCTGACGCTCCGGCTGGCCCTCCCGGACCTGTTCGGGTTCTTCGCCCGCCACCGGCTGGCCGCGGCCGTGGCGGGCATCGTGGCGGCCACCGGGATCAGCTTCGGGATGGCCCGCTGGTTCGTGTTCGGCCAATCGACCGGGGCCGCGACCGACCCCGCCCCGGCCGCGAAACCCCGGCGGGCCGCCGCCCGGCCCCACGCCCGGCCCCGATCGGCCGCCGGGCCGGTCGGGCCGCTCGGGTCCCACCGCGAGCGGCCGAAGTCCTGAGCCGGGGGTCATTTTTGGCGTCCGGGATCGTTCGCCCGACCGCCCGAAACCGCGCCAGGACGCGCGATCCGGGACGGCGGAGAACCTTGCCGGACAGGCCGTCGCGAAAAATCAACGCGGGGCGCCTCGGTCCGGCGAATTTCGCCGCGCCGCTTCAAGCCGTGTCTTAAATTCTCCCTCGGGAGAGGCCGGCGCCCGGCGACGATCGGGCGCGACGGGCCTCCGAGCGGAGCGGCTTGAACCTTCGGACGTCCTCGGCCGGACGTCGCCCCCCCCGACCTTCGCCGTCGACAACGCCGTCGCCCGCGTCCGGCCACGTTCCCCTAGGAGGAGCGATCACACCATGAATTCCACCACCTCCCGCCCTCTCGATGGATCGACCCCCGACCTCGCCGAGGGCGATTCCCGCGACTGGACCGACCAGAAGGCCACCGCGCAGGCCCACCGCGCCGCGTCGGCGAGGAACCTGAGCGGCCGCCGTCGGTTCGTCGACCCGACGACTTGCGACAAGGAATACTCGATGGCCGAGCGCGAATTCATGCAGGCCATGCAAGATTACAAGCAACGGAGCGGGCGGATGTTCCCGACCTGGAGCGAGGTCCTCGAAGTCCTCCGCGACCTCGGCTACGAGAAGGCCGAGGCCGCCACCGCCGCCCGAAACTGACTCGAATTTCCGGGTCGATCGGTTCTTCCAGCGGGGTCGGGGGCCGGATCGCGGTTTCCAAGGATCTCAGATTCAAGGGGGCCATTTTCCCTCGTCCCGAGTTCGTTTGCAATCCGAGATCCTTGCCATCTGTCCTCCCGCGAATCGACGAACCGATCGACCCACCCCGAACCCCGGGCCGGTTGACACCGGGGTCGGGACCGCCTATGGTTGGACACAATCCGTTCTTCGGCAAGCGGTTTCGACCACCGGACCCCCGCACCCGTCATCATGAGCGTCCGCACCCGATTCGCCCCCAGCCCCACCGGCCTCCTCCACATCGGTGGGGTCCGGACGGCCTTGTTCAACTGGTTGCTGGCCCGCCACTTCGGCGGCCAGTTCGTCCTCCGGATCGACGACACCGACCAGCAGCGCCACGTCGAGGACGCCCTCGGGCGCATCCTCGACGGGTTCCGCTGGATGGGGATGGACTGGGACGAGGGCCCCGAGGTCGGCGGCCCGTTCGGCCCTTATTTCCAGTCGGAGCGGGCCGAACTCTATTCCCGGGCCGCCGCCCGGCTCGTGGAGTCCGGCCACGCCTACCGCGACTACAGCTCCCAGGCGGACCGCGACGCCGACCGCGAGGCCCAGAAGTCGCACAAGGTCGCCTATCGCTTCCGCGAGAAACCCCTGTCCGACGCCGACCGCGCGGCCTTCGAGGCCGAAGGGCGCCCGTTCGGCCTCCGGTTCCGCGTGCCGATGGGCCGGTCCCTGGTCGTCCACGACCTCATCAAGGGGGACGTCGAGCAGAAATCCGACGAGATCGGCGACTTCGTCATCGTCCGGCCCGACGGGATGCCGCTCTACAACTTCGCCAGCGTCGTCGACGACGTCGAGATGCGGATCACCCACGTCGTCCGCGCCGACGAGCACCTGACCAACACCTTCTCCCAGCTCTTGATTTTCGAGGCCCTGGGGGCCGAACTGCCCGCCTTCGCCCACGTCCCGTTCGTGGCCGAGGTCGGGTCCAAGGTCAAGCTGTCGAAGCGGAAGACCGACGAGTACGCCAAGCGCGGCATCCTGGTCCTGCTCAACCAGTACGTCGAGAAGGGCTACCTGCCCGAGGCGATGATGAACTATCTGGCCCGGATCGGCTGGAGCCTCGACGCCTCCCAGGAGATCTTCACCCGCGACGAGCTGGTCGAGAAATTCACGATCGACCGGGTCAACAGCTCGCCGGCCAGCCACGACTCCGACAAGCTGTTCTGGATCCAGGGCGAGTGGATGAAGACCCTGACCCCCGAGCGGAAGTTCGCCGGGGTCCTCCCCTACCTGGAACGCGAAGGGCTCGCCCCCGACCCGGCCTCGCCCGAGTTCCGCCGCCGGGTCGCCCGGGTGATCGAGGCGTTGGGCGACCGGCTCAAGGTGTTCTCGGACATCCTCTCCCTCGGCCGCTACTTCTTCACCGACACCTTGACCCACGACCCCGACGCCGTGAAGAAGCGGCTCCGCAAGGACGGCGTCCCCAAGCTCCTGGCCGACCTCGACGGGGCGCTCGCGACCGTCGAGCCGTTCGACCTGCCGACCCTGGAGAAGGTGGTCCACGACTACGCCGAGTCGACCGGGACCCCGATGGGCCAGGTCGTCAACCCGCTCCGCGTCGCCACGACGGGGCAGGGGGTCGGCCCCGGGCTCTACGACTGCCTGGAGATCCTCGGCCGCGACTCCTGCCGGGCCCGGATCGCGGCGACCCTGGCGATGCTCGCCGCCGACCCGACCGCGTGAGCCCGCCCGCCATGCCCAAGAAAAAGCCCCGCGACCGCGACAAGGAAACCCCCCGGGCCGACCCCGCCGCCACGGCCGCGGCCTGGAAACGACGGCGGAACCGGCGGCTGATCGTCCTCGGGCTCATCGCGCTGTCGTTCCCGATCGTCGAGGTGGTCGCCTACCGCTACCGGGCCATCACCGTGACGGTCGCCAACCGCACGAGCCGGCCGATGATCGGCTTGAAGGTGACCTACACCGGCGGGTCGTTCGGGGTCGACGCGATCGAGGCCGGCGGCTCGGTGACCCGCGTCATCGTCCCGGATTACACGTTCCGGGGGAGCGAGTTCTCCACCTACCGGACGACCATCGAGTTCTCCACCCCCGGCGGCTTCTGCCGCCAGACCGGCCGCGCCGGCACCCTCGACTACTCGGCCCACGAAACCTACACCCTCCAGCTCGCCCCGCCCGAGGGGCCCGTCGAGCTGAAGCACACCACCTTCCCCGGTTTCCCGCTGGGGACGATCCGCGAGTTGCTCCAGCGGCTCGGAATCGGCTGATCGCGGGCGGGAGCACCTCTCCAAAGGTCGCCTCGATCGATCGTCGCCTTACATCGCCCCGGGTATTCCATTAAACTGTCGGCTCAACAGTCGACCGGAGGGTCGTCCATGTTCCGAACCGTGGAAGCCGTGATCGATGAGCAAGGGGTCGTTCGCCTGCTCGAACCGATCCGGCTCCCGACCATTCACCGGGCCCTGGTGACGATCCTCGAAGAACCCGCCCCGCTCGTCGAGTCGGCATTAGCGGACTGGGATCGTCCCGAGGAGGATGCCGCTTGGGCGCATCTTCAGCCGGCGCCATCTCCTCCAATATCCCGTTCACGGATCTGAACCCGCTCCAAGCCGACCGCCCGCCCTGAGAGAACCCGTCCATGCGCATCATCGTCACCGGATCGATCGCCTTCGACTACGTCATGGTCTTCCCGGGGCAGTTCCAGGACCACATCCTGCCCGAGAAGATGCACATCCTCAGCGTGTCGTTCCTGGTCGACTCGATGAAGAAGCTCCGGGGCGGGACCGCGCCCAACATCGCCTACAACCTGGCCCTGCTCGGCGAGCGGCCCGAGGTCGTGGGGACCGTGGGCGAGGACTTCGCCGACTATCGGGCGTGGCTGGAAGCGAAGGGGGTCGACACCGCCGGGATCAAGGTCATCGCCGACGACTTCACCGCGTCGTGCTTCATCAACACCGACCTGAAGCACAATCAGATCACCGCCTTCTATCCCGGGGCCATGAAGCACGCGGCCACCCTGTCGCTCCGCGACGCCGGCCTGTCGAGCAAGGATCTCGTCCTGATCGCCCCCAACGCCCCCGACGCGATGGCCAGGGCCGCCGAGGAATGCACCTCGATGGGCGTCCCCTACCTGTACGACCCCTCGATGCAGGCCCCGCGGATGACCGCCGAGGAGCTGGAGGCCGGCTTCCGCGGGGCCAAGGTCCTCACCGGCAACGACTACGAGTTCGGGATGATGGCCGAGAAGCTCGGGATCGACGAGGCCACGCTCCGCGAGCGGGTCCCGATCACCGTCGTCACCAAGGGGGAGGCCGGGGCCGTCATCACCGTCGAGGGCCAAGCCTACGAGATCCCCCCCGCCAGGCCGACCGCCGTCGTCGACCCCACCGGCGCCGGCGACGCCTACCGGGCGGGGCTGGTCACCGGGATGGCCCGCGGCTTCTCCTGGCCGGTCGTCGGCCGCCTCGGGGCCCTGGCCGCCGTCTACGCGATCGAGCACGCCGGGACCCAGAATCACGGCTACACCCTCGCCGAGTTCGTCGATCGGTATCGGGCCAACTTCGGCGCCTCGGACGAGGTCGACTCCTTGCTCGACGGCGTCGCCGTCGCCTGACGCTCCGGGAAAGGGGGCCGTCGCGTGGTCGAGTCGCTCAAGATCGTCGCCCTCGGCGTGGTCGCGGCGATCGCCTACGGGGTCGCCCTCGACAACGTCACGGCCCGGGTCTGCGTCGAGTACTTCACGATCGGCCACGTCCGGATCATCGCCAGCGAGTCGCCCACGCTCCTGGCCCTGGCCTGGGGCGTCCTGGCGACCTGGTGGGTCGGCCTCGGCCTGGGAATCCTCATGGCCGTGGCCTGCCGATCGGGGCGGAGGCCCAAGCTCGGGGTCGCCGACCTGCTCCGGCCCCTGGCCTGGCTCCTGGCGACGATGGCCGTCGCCTCGGCCCTCGCCGGCCTGGCCGGCTCCTTCGCCGCGACGCAAGGTTGGGTGTTCCTGGTCGGCGACCGCGCGGCCGAGATCCCCGCCGCCAAGCATCACGCCTTCCTCGCCGACCTGTGGGCCCACCTGGCGGCCTACGCCTCGGCCTTCCTCGGCGGGATCACGCTGGCCATCCGGGCCTCGCTCCGCCGCTCCCGGCCGGCGGAGGCCGCGATACCGATCAACCCTCTCGACCCGATCTGAGCCGCCGATGCCGACCAGCAGCGCCCGCGTCTTCATCGCCCTGACGATCCCCGACGTCCAGCGGTCGCGGCTGGGCCGGCTCCAGGGGCTGGTCGCCCCCGACCTCCCCGGGACCAACTGGGTCGAGCCGCCGCTGTTCCACGTCACCCTGGCCTTCCTCGGCGACATCCCCGACGTCGACCTCGCCCCCCTCTGCCGGGCCGTGGCCGACTCCACCGCCGGGCACCGCCGGTTCACCCTCAACCTCCAGGGGCTGGGCGCCTTCCCCGACCCGACCCGCCCCCGGGTGATCTGGGTCGGCGTCGCCGGCCCCGGCCTCGACGCCCTGGCGGACCTCCGGGCCGACGTCGTCGACGCCGTCGCCGGGGCCGGCTACCCGCCCGACGACGACCGCTTTTCCCCCCACTTGACCCTCGGCCGGCTCAAGAGCAGGCGCGGGGCCGAGGTCGACATGACCCCGCTGGTCGCCCATTACCGGACCTGGTCCGCCGGCAACTTCGAGGTCGCCGCGGTCGTCACCTTCGCCTCGACCCTCGCCCCCGAAGGGCCCACCTACATGGCCCTGGCCAACGCCCCGCTGCCCGGGCCCAAACGCGACCATTGACGCTTGACGGGATCGGGAACGTCGTGGTAAATTAGTGTCCTAACGTACAGAGTCCCACGCGATCCGGGGAGGCGCGACCCGTGGCCAAGAAACAGGCGGTCGAGACGAACGGCAAGGCGGCCCCGACGGAGACGGCCAAGGATCGGTCCCTGAACCACACGATCGGCCAGATCGACAAGGCGTTCGGCGCCGGGGCGATCATGAGGTTGGGCGAGGGGAGCAGCCTGGAAGTCGAGGGGATCTCGACCGGCGCCATCTCGCTCGACCTGGCCCTGGGCGGTCGGGGGTTGCCCAAGGGGCGGATCATCGAGCTGTTCGGGCCCGAGTCGAGCGGCAAGACCACGATCGCGCTGCACGCCGTGGCCAACGCCCAGAAGAACGGCGGCGTCGCCGCGTTCATCGACGCCGAGCACGCCCTCGACCCGTCCTGGTGCAAGCGCCTGGGCGTCGACCTCCAGAACCTGCTGGTCAGCCAGCCGTCGAGCGCCGAGGAAGCCCTCCAGATCGCCGAGATGCTGATCCATTCCGACGCCGTCGACATCATCGTGGTCGACTCGGTCGCCGCGCTGGTGCCCCGGGCCGAGGTCGAGGGGGACATCGGCGACAGCCACGTCGGCCTCCAGGCCCGCCTGATGAGCCAGGCCCTCCGCAAGCTGACGGGCCGGGTCTCGAAGTCGCGGTGCGTCCTGATCTTCATCAACCAGATCCGCGAGAAGATCGGCGTGATGTTCGGCAGCCCCGAGACCACGCCGGGCGGCCGGGCCCTCAAATTCTACAGCTCGTGCCGGATCGACGTCCGCCGGATCGGCCCGGTCAAGGAAGGCGAGGAAGTCGTCGGCTCGCGGGTCAAGGTCAAGATCGTCAAGAACAAGGTCGCCCCGCCGTTCCGCGTCTGCGAGTTCGACATGATGTACTCCGGCGGGATCTCCCGCGAAGGCGACCTGATGGACCTCGCCCTCGCCGACAAGCTGATCGAGAAGTCCGGCTCCTGGTTCAACTACGGCGACCTCCGCCTCGGCCAAGGCCGCGAGAACGCCAAGCAGTACCTCCGCGACAACCAGGCGATCGCCGAGGAGATCACCAATAAAGTCATGTCCACCCGCATCAGCAGCCACCATGCTCCCGCCCCTTCGAGCGACCCCTCCGACGACGGCGAGATCGACGACTGACGCCCGGGAGGACTCGGGACTCGGGACTGGAGGACTCAGGACTCGGTTTGAAGCGTTGAAGGGACGTTGGTTCCGCCCCGCCCAAACAGGCGTGACGGAACCCGATGCCTTCGACTCAGTCCTGAGTCCTCCAGTCCCGAGTCCCGAGTCCCGAGTCCCCGCCGAGCGAGTCTTGCCCCCGAAGTCGGGCTCGGGGAAGATGAACGGATCGAGCCTGGGGCGAATCCGCCCCGGGCGGCGACTCGAAGTTGCCCCGGAGTGATCGCCGATGCCGCACCTGGCCCCCGTGGTCCTCGCCCTCCTGGCCCTGGCCGATCCCCCGACGTCCCCCAGCCCGGTCGACCTGGTCTCGGCCTTCGAGACGGTCCTGGCCGACGCGATCGCCCGGGCCGAGCCATCGGTCGTGGCGATCGCCCGCGACAAGGACGGCAAGGGCGAGGAAACCACCGCCGTCAGGGGGCGGAAGCCCCCGCTGGTCGTCGCCCCCGATCCGCCGGCCGGCTTCGATTTCCGGGGACTTGAGCGAGCCGATCTCCCCGACTATTTCGCGTCCGACTACGGCTCCGGCGTCGTGATCGGCGACAAGGGCGAGATCCTCACCACCTTCGGCGTCGTCAAGGGGGCGAGCCGGCTGGTGGTCCGCGCCCTGGGCATGAAGGAGTTCGAGGCCGAGGTCCTCGCCGCCGACCCCAGGAGCGACCTGGCCGTGATCGTCCCCCGCGACCCCAACCTCCATCGACGATCGCCATTCCGTCCGATCCCGGTGGGCGACGCGACCCGCCTTCGCAAAGGGAATTTCCTGCTCGCCCTGGGCAACCCGTTCAACGCCGGGCGCGACGGCCGGGCCTCGGCGAGCTGGGGCATCCTGTCCAACATCGCCCGCCGGCTCGACCTCCCCTCCTCGGAAGACCTGACCCGCAAGCAGCTCCGCCATTTCCCGACGCTCCTCCAACTCGACAGCAAGCTCAACCTCGGGATGAGCGGCGGCGCCGTCGTCAACATCAAGGGGGAACTGGTCGGCCTGACCACCAACGCCGCCAACGCCGGCGGCTTCGACGCCCAGGCCGGCTACGCCTTGCCGGTCGACGCCCTGGCCCGCCGGGCCATCGAGGCCTTGAAGCAAGGCAAGGAGGTCGAGTACGGCTTCCTCGGCGTCGTCCTGCCCGAGGACCACTCGAACCGGATCGAGAAGGTCACCGCCGGCACCCCCGCCGGCGAGGGCGGCCTGTTCCCCAACGACGTCATCCTCTCGATCGGCGGCCTCCCGGTCGTCGACTCCGACACGCTGGTCATGGCCGTCAACGCCTTCAGCCCCGGCCAGCCGATCAAGACCCGGGTCCGCCGCGACGAGCGGGAGTTCGAGAAGACCATCATCCTGTCCAAGTTCCGGGTCTTCGGCGAGGTGATCGCGACCAATCGCCCGGCCGCCTGGCGAGGGCTCCGGGTCGACTTCGTCAGCACCGATCCCAGGGGGGTCAGGGGCGACGACCTGCTCGCCGCGATGGCCCGGGGCGGCGTCGTCGTCGCCGAGGTCCAGCCCGGCTCCGCCGCCGAGGACGCCGGCCTCAAGGTGGGCCAGGTCATCGTCAACGTCGCCGGCCAGCCCGTCCGCTACCCCGCCGACTTCACCAAGGCCGTGGCCGACCGCCGCGGGCCCGTCCCCCTCACCACCGAGGGCGAACGGATCGTCACCGTCAAATAACCCAGGCCAGGCCGCCCCTTCCTCCCGGACCGAACCTTGAGTCGACTCATCCTGCGGGCGCCCGGTCGGCTCCATTTCGGCCTGCTCTCGTGGGGCCCCTCGGCCCCCCGGCAGTTTGGAGGCGTCGGCCTGATGGTGGACGGGCCCGGGATCGAGCTGGCCGCCGAGCCGGCCCCCGCCTGGCACGCCGAGGGGCCGCTCGCCGACCGGGCCTTGGCGGTGGCGGGGCGCGTGGCCGCGCGGCTGACGGCCCGAGGGGTGGACGTCCCGCCGGCGCGGCTCACGATCGGTCGCGCCGCGCCCGAGCATGTCGGCCTGGGCGTCGGGACCCAGCTCGGCCTGAGCGTCGCCCGGCTCGTCTGCGAACTGGCCGGCCAGCCCACGCCCCCCATCGCCGACCTGGCCGGCCTGGCCGGTCGCGGGCTCCGCTCCGGGATCGGCCTGCACGGGTTCGACCTCGGCGGCCTGGTGGTGGACGGCGGCCGGGGCGGTCCCGAAGGCATCCCCCCGTTGCTGGCCCGCTTCGAGTTCCCCGCCGAGTGGTCGGTCCTGGTCGTCGTCCCTCCCCAGGAGCCCGGCCTCCACGGGCCTCGCGAAGCCCAGGCGTTCGCCGACTTGCCCGCCTTCCCCGAAGCCCTGACCGACCGCCTCTGTCGGCTCGTCTTGCTCGGCCTCTTGCCCGCCGTCGCCGAGCGCGACCTCGCCCGGTTCGGGGCGTCGCTCGAAGCGTTGCAAGAAGGCGTCGGTCGAGGCTTCGCCCCGGCGCAAGGGGGGGTCTTCGCCCGCCCCGAACTCGAACGTCTCGCCTCCGAGATGCGTTCGCTGGGACTGGTCGGCGTCGGCCAAAGCTCCTGGGGCCCGACCCTTTACGCCTTCACGGACGCCCCCCCCGACCGCCGCGCCGCGATCCTCGGCCGGCTCTTCGACCGGACCGGCCTCCCGGCCCGATCCGCCTCGTGGACCTCGGCCAGCCTCCGGGGAGCGACGCTCACCGCCGGATGATCCCACCAGGTTGGCCTTCCCGAGAATCGGCCGAGGGGATACATCCCCGTCGTGAGCGATGGCCCACCTCGTCGAAGGCCCGCCCGGGGACCATGAGCCATGACGCGCAAGCCGGGAAGGAGCCGGTCGGTCGCGATCGCCTGCCTGCTCCTGGCGACGGCGAGCGGCTGTGCCAGCGTCAAGGCCCGCGAGCCAAAGCTCCGGAACGCGCTGAACGACCGGGCCGATCGCCGCCAATCCGCCCATCCCCCGGGCGCCCCTTGCGCGGACCTCCTCGACCGCGAGGGATTGCTCGACCTCGCCGGCCACGACCCGGCCACCGCCGCGTCGATCCTCGAACGGCGGCTCGCGGACCGGCCCGAGGCGGACGGGGCCTTGACCCTGGCCGAATTGTCGTACCGAGCGGGCCTCGACCGCCACGGCAACAACCCGAGCGAGGCGATGGCCTGGTACCGCGACGCCGCCGCGCTCGCCGCGCTGGCCCTCAGGGAACCGGGCGGGACCCGCCCCGAGCTGGCGATCCAGATCCACAACCACGCCGTCGCCCGCTTGATCCGGTCGTCGCAAGCCGAAGCCAAACGGGCCAAAGCATACTGGACCCAGATCCTGGGCGACCGAGGAGTCAAGCTCGCCAGCTCGACGCCCGACCTCGCTCCCGCCCGGTTCGCCGACCTTTTGCCCGCCGAAGACGTGCGCCTGACGGGCATGAATCACATCTATCGGAACGAGGGGCTCGGCGTCCCCTTGATCGCGCATCGGAGGGTCGAGCCGACGGCATCTCCCGACTCCCTGGACCACTTCCATCCCCGAGAACTCCGCTCGGCGGCGACGGCCGTCGTGGTCCCCTCCGGCGGCCTGGCCGGCGGCGATTGGCGCCGGAACCCGGCGACACTTTCCCTGTTCGACCCATTCCTCGACCGAACAATCCGCCTCGGCGACCGCGAGTTGTCCCTGGCGGGCGACCGGACCACCCCATTGGCCGTGCAGGTCGCCGAGGGATCGCTACCGACCCTCGAAATGACCGGCCTGTTCGACTCCGACTTCCGCCGCCCCGGCGTCGAAGCCGGCCTGTACATGCTCCGCCCCTACGAGCCGGGCAAGATCCCCGTGGTCCTGGTCCACGGCCTCTTCTCCAGCCCTCGGGCCTTCTTGCAGACCATCAACGAGCTGGGCAATGATCCGGAGCTTTCCGCCCGCTACCAATTCTGGGTGTTCCTGTATCCCACCGGGCAGCCAATCCCCGCCTCGGCCCTCCAGCTCCGAGCCTCGTTGTTCCGGGTCCGCGACGCCCTGGACCCGAACCGGACCGACCCGTCGATGGGCCGGATGGTGCTGGTCGGTCACAGCATGGGGGGCCTCCTGTCCAAGATGATGGTGCAGGATTCCGGCCTCGCCCTCTGGGATGCCGCGTTCCGCCGCCCCGTCGCCGAGTTGAAGGCCACGCCCACGACCCGGAGAATCCTCGACGAGTCGCTCATCTATCGGCCACTCCCCTTCGTGACGCGAGTGATCTTCATCGCCACGCCGCACCGAGGCAGCCCGCTCGCCGACCAGTTCTTCGGCCGGACCATCGCCTCGCTGATCCGCCGGAGCACCGAGACCTCGGAGATCGCCGACGAACTCGTCCGCCTCAATGGGCCCGATCTGATCACCCCCGAACTAAGCCGGGCTCCGCTCAACGCGATCGGCAATCTCCGAACCGACAGCCCAATCCTCCGGGCTCTCGATCTCGCGCCGATCGACCCCCGGGTCCCCTATCATTCGATCATCCCCAAGCTGGCCGGCCTGCTCCCGACCGACGGGATCGTCGAATACCGCAGCTCCCACCTCGCGGGTGCCACCTCGGAAAAAATCGTCCCGGGAAGCCACTCCTCGCAACAACATCCCGACGTCACGCAGGAGTTGCGGCGAATCTTGAAGCTTCACCTCATCGCCGGGCCATGAGATGTCAATAACAAGCACCTTCGAAAACAAGCACCTTCGAAGCGCCCCCGCCCCCGGGCGTCGCCTGGTGGCGACGCCCGGGGGCGGTTGGGTCGATGAAAGATCCGGCGATGACCGACTTTCGCGCTGTCGCACTTTC